>Ga0208863_1000253_pt1 | contig 65464 bp, 65 predicted proteins | sample RifOxyD3_FD_184040 | JGI IMG/M metagenome (GOLD analysis project Ga0208863, IMG submission 184040) | Soil microbial communities from Rifle, Colorado - Rifle Oxygen_injection D3 (SPAdes) | ecosystem: Environmental > Terrestrial > Deep subsurface > Rock core/Sediment | place: Rifle, Colorado... | reverse complement strand
GCTGTCTGTCAAAGATCTGTGGGTAAACATCCACTACCCGGCTAAAGCCTGGTAGCCCCTGGGAACCGCCTAGTGCGGACCCGCATGCTAGGTGGTGTGGGGAGGGCGGGGGAGAACCCCGCCCTTACCCGATTGGGGTGTTTGACAACCCTTATTGACCAAGGACTTACCTTGGCGTGGCCTGACAACCTTGTTGCAACCACTGGATTTGCCATGCAAAATACCTTTCAACGACCTATGTTTTTTAGGCCGCGCTCAGCCGATACCTAAAGCCATGCAAAAACCTATAAACCACGAGCACGGAAGGGCGGATCAGCAGCCGCACCACAAACGATAACTTTTAAATGCTGGCGAGCGTGGCCTTGCCATGGACGACATTGCCACAACCGACACGCTTGCCAAGAAAAAGGCCGCCCGCCTGGCAGCGGACTAAATGCCGCTGCGACTATTTACTTGCAACCAACCGGTGTGCAACCCCAAGCGGCCCGCCCTGACCTGACAACAACCACGGCAAGGCCACGCCTATTTTTAAGGTCAACAGCCGTGCCATAAACTGCAACCAATAATGCTGGCAAGCGCGGCCTTGCCATGAGCGGCCTGACTAAAACTGACATGCTTGCCAGGAAAAGGGCCGCTGGACAACCGAAATAAATGCTGTAGCAATCTTTACTGCAACCAACAGGGTTGCAGCCACAAGCGGCCCGCCCCGACCTGTCAACAACCACGCAAGGCCACGCCAAATTTGAGGCCGCCGAAGGCAACCTGGCAAAAACTGACTAGCGTCGAAACCTGTACAACCCAAATCAAAACTTGTTTTTTTCGGGCACGGCACCCCAACGCCAATAGTGAGCTGACCGGGCCACCTAACCTTTAATAAAAACGCCGAGCTCCCCCCGGTCAGCTCGACTATTTTGTTGGGCAATTGCATTATATCATTATATATTTTAGCTTTCCTGAGGGAAATTAGTTCTGTCCCCATTTCCTTCCCATTTCCTTCTTGGGCTTATTTTATTAGGTTTTTTTTAAAAAAAATTGTTCCGATTTCCTGCTGTCCTGATTTCCTGTTCGCATCAACGTATTGAGGGGTAACTTTATTGATAAGAAGTTTTTCACGGCCAAACTGGCCGCAAAGGCTAAAATCAGACCCAGCCTGGGTCTGTTACTTTTCGTCTTGTTTTACCCTCTGACAGCCATCTTTCTGCCTCGGTTCTAAGAGCTGGCGAAATTGCAGGAGAATTTGAGGCGGAAACCACCCTGGCCGCATAGTATTTTACCGAAGTGTCTTCGTACCACTCACAATGATGCTCCCGATAGAGAAACTTTGGCCAACTCTCTTGACCATTTCGCATGATTTCAGTCAATTTAGTCACTTTTTGTTTTGATAGTTTATTTCCCAGTTTACAAAGTTTGTCGCATGCCTGTTCGCGAATATTTTCTTTGTTATTGTATAGTTGTGTGATATGCGTGTGAGCTTTAGAGTTAATTGATTCTTCTATGACTTTATCTACATCTGCTTTAGCGTTTACAACAGCCCGGAGATCATTATCCATGTTATCAGCTACCTTCATAGCCGCCTGTTTCGTGGTGGCGGGTACAAGCGACTGTGAAGGCACGACAACGTCATTAACTGTATTAGTCAATACTGTTTCTGCGTTCCCAGTGCCGGAAGCCAATGCCTTGATAGTCGGCTCAACTACGGATTCCAGTTTTGATTTGATCTTTTGATCAATGCTATCAACAAACATATCAATTACAGGTCCAAGTATCGGATCAGCTTTAACCAATTCAGAAAACAGCCTCGTTTTGACTGAATAAGTGAAAACCCTAGGTAATTGGTGGGATAACCTGCGGCCTTCTTCGGTTGTGAATATCTCAAGTAAGGGTTGAGACAAACGTGATCTATATCTAGCCACGGCAGTCCTCGCCGTCTCTATTTTTTTATGTGATATTTTTTCAGGAGATGACAATTCCGGGGCCACCCAGTCATTCGCAGACTTCGTTGCCTCTAATGTCCCAGCAACTTTTGAGAGAATTTCTTTTTTTCTTTCAAATTTATGCAGGATAACATCGACCTTCGTAGATCTAACCGCATGTTCTTTTTTAGCATTCTCATAATACTGCTTCAGCGCGCCTGTGTCCGTAGTCAGCTTGGGCAGAGCCCTGACAGCTGCTACGTATTGTGGTGGCATCGCATTAAGAGTATTGATGTAGGATGTTCGTACGGCAGCATCGCTTAGGGTCTCTTTGGTTTCTTGACAGAGTGATGCGTAGCCATTCCTCACAACTTTAATATGCAATTTAATCTCATTGCTCAATCCGCCGAATTGGGTACCAAGGAGTGTTAACGACGTTATAAAAACAATAAGCATATAAGCCAGCTTAAAAGTACGATGGTATTTATCCAAGATAGCGATAAGTGCGGGCGTAAGGCGTTTTATGAGAGGCTGTTTGACCAAGCTCAATAAGTATATGATTAATAGACCGATAAAGACCTTGGATGCGTCTAACCTTAGTTGGTCAAGTATGTTACGGAAAGTGGAAAGGTATGTTTCAATAGTAATGAGATGATTCAAGGTCAGAACGTGCCAAGCAGTTTGAACGAGAACCCATAATACTATCCAAAAAAGCAATGCCAGATCAAAGGCCATTATAACTTCGGCACTCGTCATGACAAAAAAATAGCCAAATGATTTTGTCTTTCCTCTTGACCGCAGAGCACGCTTTATGAACCAAATGATGCCAGTGGCTACCGTAGCCCCTAGAAATAACCACCAATTCATAGTTCTCCTCCTCGCCTAAAAGTATTACCAATTCTCTCTTGAAAGCCTCTTCATTGGGAACTCAATAGGTCATTCTGCAGAACAGTTGCAATGAGCCAACCGGGCCACGAACGCTTGAATAAATATCACCAGCGGCTATTCCCGGTCGGCCCAATGGCGTCGTTAGTGATTTTCTTATTTGTTTTGGCCATCATCTGATATTATTCGTTATTTGTATGTATCTCGTACTTTTTCCTTAAATCACCGATCGGAAGTAATAAACTGTAATTTGGAATATCTTTAATAACAGCGGCAAGCTCTTCAGTGAAAGTTGGACTCCAATTTACACTGCTGATACGTATGGCCGGCGGCTCAAGACATATTGCGCCTTCTTTCAAAGGTAATGTACCAGTTTTACGAAGAATTCTTAAAGCTGGGGCAACATCGGTATCTTTGATGTCTAATTTTCTAAGTATTTTTTCCCATTGTGCGTCATTGAAATCGAATTCAAACATCTGATCTTTTGGTAACAATGAGAGTAATTTGCCATTAGTCACAGAGTTTACAGAAAAGATTGCAGTTATAGTATGAGGAACATTATCTTTTTTATTTATATTATATGATTTCCAATATGACATATTAATGATTTTCCCTTCATCATCTGATCTATAAGATAAACCCCATTTAAGATTACCGTCATTAAACATATCTTCCTTAGAGAAAATATCATCGTTCTTTGGTGCAATGCCAATTTTTTTCACAACATAAGTATCTATTCTGATATTGAGCAAATATTCTCCCGAGGCTAATGAAAGCCTCAGAGGTGTTTTTCCCTTATAATTTGACTTATCGGACTGCCAACCATTTTTTTCGTCTTTCTTTGCCACAAGTGAGACAGTAGCGCCAGGTGGAATCGATTGGATTAGCAAATTATCATCAAAAGAAATAGAAGTGGCATTACTGGCAGTTCCTTTTACGGTATCTATTTGATTTTCATCCTGACTAGTCATTCTAGTGTCGTCGAATTCTTTACGTGAACTTTTCTGTGTTGCATGATTTCCGCTTATCATTTTGCATAAAGTAATAGTTATGGTAGAATGCCCAGAATTAGTTTGAGTGACAGAAAAAGGACTTCCCTTTGTGTAATTGAACTTCCCATTTATTCCGTACCGCACGAGTATGTAATACTCGCCCGCTGCTGCGTTGACAGTTTTACTTTGGCCTTGCGGAACTTCTATGATTTGAGGGGTATGGCCTATCAACTTCACTAACGCTGGGTTGCCAGATTTGTTGTCAAAAGCTATTTTATTAGGAAAATCCTCTGCATTAGCTCTTAGGGACACAGCAATTGCGACAGACAAAACAAGGGATAAAATAGTTAAAAATTTCCACAGCCTAATTTTTAATTTCATTTTTTCTCCTTTTAGCCTCTAAGGCTGATGTGTTTTTTATTATGTCGTTCATTGTGCCCATAACAAAGGATTAATGCGACTAAAAGCGTGTCGCGTTAATCCTTATTGGTTGGGCTAATTTTAGTGTTGTTTTTTCTACTAAAAAATAGCCGCGATTTCCTATTGAATATACTATGTTTCTTTTTGATCTTAAAACGTGTCATTTGTCAGTAATTATCGTCTCCTTCTTCGTAATACGAAGGAGAAATAATAATGCGACAATTGTATCTATAAAAAAGAAGGTGCCTGTTAGAATTATGACAAAAATTGACCCCTCCTGACTTCGCTTACTAGAAAAAAAACCTAATCCACTTATAGCGTATACAAGAAGGGCAATTATTGGCATAAAATGACTATCTGCTGATGCACGTCCAATAGTGAACAGGATAGATCTAAGGACTCCATTTATTAAGGGGGAGATTGCTATTAAAAATAGGAGTTGGTAAATGACAAAGTGATGTTGAGAAGCGTCATCGACACTGCCTCCCATATATGCGATTATGGCTGGAGAATATAAATACCAAGCGATTAGCATACCAGCACAGGAGGCTGCATAGCAAGTTAAAGCTGTCAAACCATTTCTGTTAACTACATTAGAAGTGTCCCCAGCAGATGAAGCGTATAAAAATTGACGAGAAAATGCTGTTTCACTCTCAACTGAAATTTTCAAATTCTGAAGTGTTTTCTGCAACTCAGCTTTATGGGCGACACCACCGTCATTGAATCCGGCTCCTCCTTTGGGTTCGAATTCTATAACCTCTATAGTTGTTGCTGAGTCACCTGATGCATAAAACATATAACTCGTATCCATCCATGCACCAGAAATACCAATCTCTTGCTTAGAAACTATTTTTTTTATGGTTGAAGAACCTCCCGAAGACCATATAAGAGTAGCTCCATTTTGCCAATCAGGAAGGATTTCTTTCAAGCCACCACCATACCATTTACTCCAATTAGTGATTTCAGTGAAGTAATCCCAGACCACATCAATAGGACGAGCGATTTTTATAGAACTTTTTAACATCAATTTTCTCGCTTTTTTTAATAATGAGGGCTTAGTTCGCAATTGTGGAGTCCTTCAAACACAACCCTGCGGGACGATACGTTTGCTCGTGCTACATTTTATTTACCGTATTCTTCTTCCGCATTGCGCTTGCAACTTTGCCGCGATGCAGGTGAATGGCCCGTGAGTTCAAATATACTGTATTTATTGCACGCGGGACATAGATTCGCACTGCCATCCTCATGCGTCGGCAACTTGCGCAGGCAGACGATGCAGATCTGACTTTCGCAGCGTGGGCATTCCCGCGCAACACCATCGAAATTGCCATCAGTGACCTCATTCGGATACTTCAGGACAGTCTTTCCGCAGACCATGCAAGTCCTTGGCTTTGGCTTGACAGCATTCGTCTTGCTGCTGCTTAAATTTTTTTTCCCAAAAAAGTTACTCAGAAAACTCATTTTGCTCATCCTCTTAATAGATAATTTAATCACCGCTGCCAACATTGAGTTGAGCCGCTTGGCCGCTCGAGCAGCATGTTATAATTAGCCCTCTTGTCCAATGTCAAGTGTAGTCCCTTGTCTCTCCCTTTCAAAAGTAGTACGAAAGCTCATTCCTTGATGTCGGCCTTGCACTGCTTGAGAAGCACCATTGCTTTTTCTTCTCCGAACTTGGCCACCATTTGCGGCCAAAGTGGGGAGTTCCGGAGCTGCTTCTGGAAGTTCTCGGTCAGCTTCTCCTTGAACCCTGGCGGTGGTGTGCCGGGAGCAACTAAATGAAAGCCTTCTGAGTTATGCCACGATTGACAAGGCACGACTGCCGCCTGCCTCTCAGCGCGGCGTTGCGCTTTTAGTTTTCGTTGTTTTCCCATCGTCTTTCCTCATTCTTCCGGTAAAATGCGGGCCGCACATTCCCGGCAGTTTTGTTTTCAGCTTTTAAGATCAAAGACCTGATTCATGGATTTGATGAAATGAGCGAAAAGGGCGGCATTTTCCCTGGTTCCTGTCTCAACTTGGCAGCAACGTTTTCGACGTTGAACTCAGGCTAGCGCCAAAATTCCCACCATTTTTTACTTACGTTTTCACCTGAGTCGTGACCGAGTATTATATGTGTGGCAAAGCTACCTTGTTTTTGTAATGAAACTGCCTGTCTAGCAACAAATTCGGCGACCATATTTGTTACCCTGCCGTTTGCCAGACGGGAGAGACTTTTAATTTCATTAATCTCAGCGTCAGTGAACATACCACCGAGGTATATCATCAACCCTTTTGATAAATCATCATTCTTAGCTGCAGGGCCAACACTTAATTTGATTCGATCATCATTCGTAATCCGAACCTGTAATGTAGCCTTGTCAAGCACCTTCATAAATGACAGGGAATCAATTGCGTTAGCAGCATCGTTGATTGTTTCTACGCCGAGATAATAGTTTGCATTAGTCATCATATGATACTCCTTTTGCGGTTGAAGCCGTAATCAAGTTGGTTGGCGCACTTACGCACGTCAGAGCCCAACGCTACGGTTGACTTGACCGCGCCAAGGCGCTTGCAGAAAAATCGCCGAGTTTCTCGCTATCAAGTGAACCGATTGTTTGGCTAATTTTTGTTGTGTTTTCTTTTCTAGTAAAAATAGTTCTGTCCCGATTCCCCCTTTCCTTTTTCTGAAGTTCTTCTCAATGTGTTGTAATTTTAATATCAGGTGATGATGTATTATGCTGTGACCGGGTTTGACGGTGAAAAAGCCAGTCGCTACTTTCGCCAGAAATAAAGTTCATCACTGGATCGTCATGTGATGAATTAAGGCTGTCTATCCATTGCACATGATCCACGTCGGCATTCCCGGCTGCTACATACATACTTCTAAGAACTGCAAATGGGATTGTGTCTGATAGATAGCTACCAGAGACATTGACGCGTGCGTGATCGCGGTCCACTTCGCCGATGCTCAGAACAGCCGAACTGCCCGCCTTGTAAGTAACTGTGATGGTTTTAGAGCCCGAATCATAATGAGCCAAATCAATCTCCGCCAAAGGGCGAACGCCTTCCACGGTTGGGCCAATGATCACAGAGCTGCCAAAGCAGACACTGTTGACCCCTGCGGGAGGTTGCGGGATCAATCTCATATTTCCATCCATGTAAAGAACAAGATATTGAGGCCATGAATTTTCGCCGGTTATTTTTTGAGAAACAGCGATATAGTGAATATCTGAATATTGAGTTCCAGTATCGACTGAAAACGACATGCCCGTCGGACGCCACCATGAAGCCAGCCTTACAGCGGTTACAACTGTTACGTGATCATCGTATAATGCGTAAGTAGCTGCTGTAAATGGATACGTTGTACCGGAGTTTGAGCAGTTTGTGAAATCAGCAGTGCAGTTATCTGATTCGAATGAATAAGTAGGGTGTTTAGCCTCGATCGCAAAAGAGGCGACATTGCCAGTAAATGGAATGTTTATATTGTCATCCTCGGCGCATACTGTTGCTGCAGATTGGTTAGTTGCGATAACAGTATTAGGCGTTGTCTCGCAAGCCTCGGAGGACTTAAATGATTCATTCCCGGTAGCGTCTAAGGCTGATATTTGGTAGCAGTATTTCGTTGCTGCAAACAACCCTGTATCAGTTGCTGTTGACGTTACTGCTGATTTGAGAAATATACCATCGCGGTAGACATTATAATTATGCACTCCGATGTTGTCGCTAGAAGTGCTCCAGGAAAGATCTATCTGAAAAGCTGAAATTGAATTAGCCACAAGGCTGTTTGGCACGCTCGGGGCTTCCGTATCCGTAGCGCTCTGACTTGGTGTTTCACCACCTCCCCCTCCACCGCTACACGCAGCAACAATAGCTGCAAAAAATAGATGTGAAACAAAACGCACGATACTTTTCCTCATGTCGCGTCCTCATGAAATTGAACATTAATATGCAGACATAGCAACCACTCAAAAAGTTTGTGAACGCCGAAATACATCGGCCACTGACGCCGGTATCCCGATAGTCAGTCGCTTCCTCGGTACCAGGCTAATTTTTTAGTTGGTTTTTTCCCCGCTGGACTCATAAAGTCATGCCTCGAAGCCAATAACCGCCGCGTATCTGTTGTCCAATCTCGAAGCCGCATCTTATCTTCTTGTCGAAGCCAAGATCCGCCAACCTCCTGTTGTCCAAGCCTAAGCCAATGGCCTCTTCTAAATAATACTGTTATTCCTTTTGCGAATGTCCACGGCGGCGGCCAAAACCGATTGTTGGGCTAGTTTTGTTCTATTCCTTTTTCAAGCAAAATAGTTTTGTCCCGTTTTCCAATTTTGGCAAACTGTTATGAACTATTGCTTTAAAAGAATTTCCTGACTATTTCGATAACGAAATTTATATAATTGCTCCGTTGCCAGATCAACTGTAAACGCCAGCGACGAAACAAGAAATGTAGCACCTGGTTCGGTAGTCGCGTCGTTGTTAAATCCATAGCCAAGCAGCCAAGGAGTATCTTTTGATAAAGTAAAGCCGTCGGAATCAAGTTCATGCCCATCCTGACTGATAATAATTGCGTCGCCTTTTTGTAAAGAAAGTTTACGTGGAGTTTTATCCACATTTACAAGCTCAACATCGACAATCAGAAATGTTTTGCCAGAATTTGCTTTGTAGTTGCCAAGCATGCCCTTTAGCTCCGGGAGTGAGTGACTGCCTGTTACAGTTATTTTTATGCCATCACTTATGACGGGTTGCCCTATTTTGGGAGTAAGAGAGATTATTTTCGTTTGAGCTTCAGCAACGAATTTGCCTTGGGGAAATTGTTTCATATACTCTTTATAGCTTTCGATTGTATTTTTTGTTGTTGCTTCGTTCCATTCTGCTTTGTCCATGCTAGTGCATGCAGTAAAAATAAATATCGAAATTAGGCACAAGAAAACCGTTGACTTAATATGTTTCATTTTAATCTCCTTTCAAATTTGCCTGCGCAGAGCAAATATTTTTGTACAATCATTTGAGTCGGGCATGTCCTTTCATCATGCCTTTGCTTCTATTTCGCTACGGTTGACTTGACCGCGCCGAGACGCTTTGACCTAAAGCCGCCGAATTTCTCGCGGTCAAGTTAAACTGGTTGGGCTGTTTTTGTTCTGTCCCGTTTTCCATTGTGGCATTTAACCGCAGGAGCGGGCTTTACACATGGTCCTGACCATGCCGTGCCACGACAACTACCGCAGGTGGCCGGTCATTTACCGCTATTTCTAAGGTATCCGATCAAGCCCTTACCCGTCACCAGAGCTCCAGATAGCATTCCAAGAACGAGGAAAATATGCAGTGGTGCGTACGCTCGTGGCCCGTCAAATGTAAAGAACAGTGTTGCTATGCCAAGAACAAAAATGGTGATGCCTTGTTTCATCATACCAACATAGCTATTACGGAGTTGCCCTGGTGACTTGGCAATGTCGTCGAGACTCTGCTGTACGTTCGTGGATAATTGTGCCGAAGATGGGTTATTGGAACGGTTAGCGAGTATCCCGAGAACCTCCTCTGCCTCAGCCTGCCGGTCCAGGGTAATATGGTATGTTTTGCCATTTTGGGCACGGGCCGTAAGGTGGGGTTTGTGGAGCTGTGCTTGGGTGATGCCTTCGTACGGTATTTCGAGTGTCTTCACCGCACGTCCGAAGAAGCCATGCTCCTGAAGGACAAGCGAGTGTTCGGCCACCAGAAGAAATCCAGCCTTGCTGAAAGTGCTCTCGATAAGCACCTCGTAATGCTTGTCTTGTGTTGTTTCTGGCGAAGTGTTCATTTTAAGTTCATCCCCCCATTATTTGGTTCGTAGCTCATATCCTCTACATTGCAGAATCCTTATTGTCTTGTCCCTCAGCGGATTTTTTGTCTTTTTGAAGCGACGAGATAAATGACCCGACGATACCCCACAAAACGGCTGAGCCAGCCGCCGAAACCCATAGGCGCCAATCTGTTATCAGGCCAACAAGATCGCCGCCAAATCGCATACCTAAGAGCCCAGCGAAGGCAATGGTGGTTAATAGTATTAAGAAACGCATTGCAGTATCCCTCCCTCTGCGTTGGTAACCTTGACATTGCCATGAAGATTGATCGTTAAACCTGGCAATTCTGCTTCTTTCATACCCAACAAATCCGTCGCAAATCCTGTCACCAACTTCTTTTTCATTGTGATTCCTCCCCCTTGCGTTTACGTCCAGCGAGACCATCCCGCCCAACGCTCCGGGTGACTTGACCGCGCCAAGGCACTTGCAGAAAAACCGCCGAGTTTCTCGCGGTCAAGTCTAACCGGTTGTTGGGATGCGGTTAATAAATTAAGAAGGAGACGCGGCAATGGACGATACGTTAAGGGTTCTTGTGGATAGGCTGAATGCTACTGGAAGAAATGCGGACAACAGCCTCGTTATAGATTCTGAGTTTATGCGGGGGATGCGATATGGCGTGTTTTGTGGCATCAAGGATCTTTTATACGCCCACCCGGATCAGGTGGAGTCTGTTTACCGCGCCATTTTGCATGATGTAAAAACGGCCCTGGGAGGAAATTGGCCGGATTTAAAATAAAAGCCGTCGCGAAGGCATGAGCAACCCAACGTCAAGGGTGAGTTGACCGCGCCACCCAAACTACCAGATTCAAAAACCGCTGCTCCACGCGGTCAACTCTACCCGCTTGTTGGGGTGCGGTTGCCCCTAAATTTCGATGGAGGATTACATGATTGACTTGCGACAAAAAGAGCTTTCGGACTGGCAAGACCGGAACTTCGGAACCCCAGACGATACCGCGCTGAAGTGTGCTCTTGGGATGGCCGAAGAGACCGGCGAGGTATGCCACCACGTTTTGAAAGGAATGCAGGGTATCCGGGGTGGCGTGAACGGCATGAATAAGGCCGAGATTGCCGATGGTGTTGCCGATGTGCTGATTTATGGCCTGCAACTGCTTTCCTTTTTGGGGTTGGACGCCGAACAAGAGATTTCGACAGTGATCGAAAAGGTTTTGCAACGCGATTGGCGGGCAAACCCGACAGGAAAAGGGGCAGGCTGCCCCATACAATCTTGAGCACCACAACAATATTATTAGCCCGCGATTTCGCCGTACTTTCCAATATGGCTGGATATTACGGCGATTTCGCCGCTTTTGCCAGTGCCGCTATATCCAGTATCGCCGGATATTCCGGCTGGCGATTAACTTTGCAAAATTCGAAATTTCTAAAAAAACTAAATATAGTTGATAATTATATTTACTTATTGCCGAAATTTATTTATAAAGTAAATATACAAATTCAATTTGCATTTGTTTTATGCATTGTCGTCAGGATGGCAGCTTTATTTCCGAAGCACATTTCCCGCGTAGCAAACAAAAGGCCGACTGGTCTAATTGCTTTTATCAGGTTGATGTGCAACGGTCTGTCAATTACCTGCCTGTTACATAGGCTATAATGATAGATACTGTGGTTAAGGAAGTCGGTCAAGAGATTTGTTTGAATGACCATTTATCGCCGGTTATATCAATATTTCATTATATTCTAGTTGCCGGTTAACAGGTAACGGTTAACAGTTGCTGAATACAACAATTGCCGGAGGTATATATGTACAGCTTGAACAATTACAAAGAGCAGCCTTCGGCTGCAATAAAAAGTGAAGAGCTGCAAGGGCAGGGTGAGAAGACAAAAGTGGTAAAGATATTATCTCATCTGAAAGTCCCGGAAAAAATTACGCAAGTCGCAATGAATACAAGAGTTGATATTGCAAGTTCGAATCAGAATAAACCAAAAAAGTTGTTGGAACGAGCAAGAGATGTAATCCGATTGAAACATTACAGTATCAGAACAGAAGAAGCCTATCTGGGCTGGATGTACCGGTATATTATTTTTCACAACAAACGCCACCCCCAAGATATGGGAGTGCCCGAGATCGAGGCCTTTCTTACTCATCTGGCAGTGGAAGGCAACGTTGCGGGCTCAACCCAAAACCAAGCATTTAACGCCATACTGTTTTTGTATCGCCATGTGCTGGAAATTTCTCTGCAGGATGAAAAAATAAATGCCATTCGCGCAAGGAAAAAGGTTAATCTGCCAGTCGTGTTAACCAAGGAAGAAGTAAAACGGGTGATTATGGCAATGTCCGGCCAGCAACAATTGATGGCCAAGATTCTTTATGGCGGCGGCTTGCGACTGATCGAGTGTATCCGACTGCGTGTGCAGGATATAGATTTTGCTATGAATGAGATCACTATTAGGTCCGGCAAAGGTTTCAAAGACCGGATCACCCTGTTGCCGGAATCGATACAGCCAGCTTTGCGTGAGCATTTAGAACGGGTGAAGATAATTTACGATAAGGATCTGGCCGCCGGTCAGAGCAATGTTTTTCTGCCATATGCCCTGGAACGTAAATATACAAATGCCGGCCACGAGTGGGGCTGGCAATATGTTTTTCCGGCCACTGCCTTATCAACTGATCCTCGATCAGGCAAAACCAGACGCCATCATATTGACGAAACCGTGTTACAAAAAGCTGTAAAACGTGGGGTGCGCCAGGCTGGGATTGTCAAGAAGGCCACGCCGCATTCATTGCGACATAGCTTTGCTACCCATCTGTTGATGGATGGCACGGATATTCGGACTATCCAGGAGTTGCTGGGTCATAATGATGTCAGTACCACCATGATTTATACCCATGTTTTGCGGGGGATGGGGATACAAAGGACCAAGAGTCCGTTGACCTTTTAGGACCGAACCAGATTATGCAAGCTGAGTTGACCACGAAGCAGCAACGTTTTTTAGAATACCTCGGAGAGCAGATCGAGCGCACCGGCAGTGCGCCCAGCTTGAGGCAGGCGGCGGCTGATCTCGGGATCAGTCACATGGCAGTGTCGCAGTTTGTCCGGGCCTTGGAGGTCAAGGGGTATATCAAACGCGGTGGCCGGTACAGCCGGGGCCTGTCCCTGGTAAAAGAGCAGGAAATGACAAGATCGGTGGAGGGAAAACGCTTTCACGAGGTGCCGATCGTCGGCCGGATCGCGGCCGGTTTGCCGCTATATGCCCAGCAGGAATGGGACGGCAGTATAATTGTCGATGGAGGAGTTTTTAAAGGTCATCAGCTTTTCGCCTTGCGGGTTAAGGGCGATTCGATGCAGGATGCGGGAATTCTCGACGGCGATCTGATTATTTGTGAACCCCGGCAATATGCGGCAAACGGCGAGATCGTGGTGGCCTTGCTGGTCGAAAACGAAGAGGCTACGGTCAAGCGTTTCTTTCTGCTGGAAAACGAAATCGAGCTGCGCCCGGAAAACAGGGAGAAGGGCTATGCCCCGAAGCGGTACGGGTTCGGTGCGGTGTTGGTACAGGGCAAGGTAATCGGCGTGCAGCGCGGGCCTGACCGGATGTAGTCAGTCGGTTTTTCATTCTGCATTCTTGATGGTCTAGCAGAAAGTCATTGCATCCCGCAGAGGCGCTGAGCTCGCAGAGGTAACTTATTAAAATTAAAAGATAATTTTTCTCTGCGCCTCTGCGCCTCTGCGCGAGTATAAGGTTTTTGCGAATTTATCATTCTTAATTCTTAATTTTGATTGCACCTGTGCCGCGCAGGGCCTTTTGTAGGGCATGAAAGTGGACCTCGCCCGCATAGTGCAGGGCGCTTTTGCCACTTATGGGATCAAAGGCGGCTGGATCGGCGGTGCAGAGATACTGGACCTCCCGGGCAATTGTCTGCAAAGCTTCCTTCGGATCTTTGCCGATCAGGGTTGCAGCGGCCTCCCAGGTGGCGCCGCAGGATGCTCCCCGCTTTACAATCAGGCTGACAATCTTGTTGTCGGCCGTTATTACCTCAAATTCCGGAAAGCCAAATTGCTCGCCATAGTGCCCGAGGCCCTGATGCCGGCCGAGTCCGCAACAGGTGAAGGGTGAGATGGCGCCGGGTATTTTCTTGCCGGCGGTAATCACCGGGATTTTTTGGCTGTTGCACACCCTGACCAGATACTCGGCGAGATCGGGATGCTTGAGAAAGGAGAGAACGAGGTCACCCTCTATCCGGTCGCTGATGTAGGATTCCGGATCGTCGATCAGGTTGGGCAGCGCATCGTTGATATTGATGATCTGGGCAAACTCGATTTCTCTACCGAATTCGTTGATTCCGGCGATTTTCTCCCGGCCGGAATTTTTTTCCTGGAAAACCGTGATCCGGGTGGGTGGGGGCTGTGCTGATCCGGGGGGGCGAGCCTTCATGTTGAACAATCGTTTCGAAAGGTTGTGTAACAGTTGGTCAGACGGACAAAATCTTCCAGGTGGAGCTGCTCCGGTCTGGTAGCGGTGGGTATGGCGGCCGCAGCCAGGACCAGGCCGGTCTGCTCTTTTGTTAAGCCGAGGGCAATAGTATTGGAGAGTGAATTGAGCAGGTTTTTGCGGCGTTGCTGGAAGGAGCCCCTGACAATCAGCCGTAACAGTCCGGCGTCATGGGTCGGCAGTTCAGCGGCTCTGGCTGGCCGCGGATTGAAGCGGATGCGGACTACCGCTGAATCGACCTTTGGTCGGGGATGAAACTGGCCCGGCCCCACCTTCATCAGGGGCTCGACCGTGGCGCAGGTGGCGAGCAGGATCGACAGGATTCCGTACTCCTTGGTGCCGGCCCGGGCGATTAGCCGGTCTGCTACCTCCTTTTGCAGCATGAGAACCGCCCACTCCATGATCTCCTGGTTTTCGATGAGCTTGAAGAGGAGTGGATTGGAAACTGAGTAGGGCAGATTGGCGATGATCTTGAGCCGGCCACCGCTCTCATCGCTAATGGCGCCAAAATCGGCCTTTAAGAGATCCTGATGGCGGAGGGTAACATTGGGGGGCAGATCTTGTTGTTCGCTGTGCCAGGTGATAATCCCGGAGTCGAGTTCAAGACCGATGACCTGCCGGGCAATGGCCGCCAGGGGTTGGGTCAGAGCGCCGAAGCCGACCCCGAGTTCGAGGATGACGTCGTCCGGGGTTACTCCGGCAAGACGGACGATTTTTTCCGCAGTGGCCTGATGGATCAGGAAGTTCTGCCCCAGTTGCCGATGGGGCGCCAGCCTTTTACCCTTGAGCAGGGTTTTGTTTTGCTGATCATGAGGCATCCGGTGGTCTCCGGGTGAATCGGCTGAGTAGTTTTTCCCGGCGTTTTTTCTGGAGGGATCTGAAGAAACTATACGAGAGAAAATAGGCAACCCCGGCAATGGGTGCAGCCAGGACACAGCCGCCGAGCAGCAGGACGATCAAGGCCTCCTGGCCGAGCTGGCCGAAGGCGGTGATGATCTCGCGAAAACCGGCGTGATTATCAATAAGCTGCATGATCGAGCTGAAACGAGCCCAAGAGAGATTGTAGGGGGTGATCATGTTGCCGACTTTCAGGGAGAAATAGTACTGCGGGACATTGGTCAGGGGATTGCTGACAATGATTGAGGTCAGGATTGCCGCAACCACGCTGCCGCGGAGCAGGAAGGCAAAAAGCAGGATGGTGATGGTGTGCAGCGGGATCGTCGGAGTGATGCCGATAAACGCGCCTATGGCAACGCCTCTGGCCAGAAAGGCGGGATCACCCTTCAGACGTTTGAATTTCAAGGTGTAGTAACGGAATGTGCGTTTTGGTTTAAGTCTTTTCATGAACAGAGCAGCTCGAATTGGGAGCGGGAATAGACATCCATGTCAAGGTTAACGGTTTGTTTTTGGAGGAGAAGATGGTGGCCGGCCAGAGCGATCATCGCTGCATTGTCAGTGCAGAATTGCGGTTCCGGCAGGAAGACTTGTTTGTGCGCTGCGGCGCCTTTCTCCAAGAGATATTCCCGTAGCCTGGAGTTGGCCGCAACCCCGCCGGCCAGGACAATATTTTTGGTGTTGGTGAGCCTGGCTGCCATGATGACCTTATCTGCCAGAACTTCAATTACCGCTTCTTGAAAAGAGGCGCAGATGTCCGGAACGGCAAGCAGGCTCTCCTGCTGTTTTTTCTGGCGGACATAGGTGGCGACTGCGGTTTTCAGGCCGCTGAAGCTGAAATCAAGGTTCTCTTTTTCAAGCCGGGCTCGTGGAAAGTCAATAGCCTGCGGATTGCCGGCCTTTGCCAGTCTGCTGATCAGCGGTCCGCCGGGATAGCCCAGATCGAGAAGTTTTGCCACTTTGTCGAAGGCCTCGCCGGCCGCGTCATCCCTGGTGCGGCCCATAAGTTTATAGGTAAGAAAATCTTCGACCATGAAGATGCTGGAGTGACCTCCGGAAACTACCAGGGCGACAAAGGGGAAGGAGGGCTTTTTATCGCTGAGAAAAACCGAGAGCAGGTGGCCGGCAAGATGATCGACGCCGACCAGCGGGATTTTTTTGACAAAGGCGAGGGCCTTGGCAAAAGAGAGGCCAACCAGGAGGGAACCGATCAGTCCGGGGCCCCGGGTGACGGCGATGCCGTCGATCCGGTCCAGAGAGACCGTGGCCTGCGCCAAGGCTTCGGCAACAACCGGATAGATGTTTTCAATATGTTTTCGCGAGGCGATTTCAGGGACTACGCCGCCGTATCTGCCGTGGATTTCAACCTGCGAATTAACCACGTCAGCCAGCAAATTGTGGCCGTCAGCCAGTACTGCCGCAGCTGTTTCATCGCATGAACTTTCAATGCCAAGTACTAACATGTGGATTTTCTTCCCGGGTAGAATGTCACAAATCAGCGGATGATTCCTGGGCTGCCGGATAGGAGCCCAGACATTCGAAATAGGAGCAGCCGGTGCGGAGCTGATCGCAGCCATCCTTGATGATCGGATCGTCAATATGGCCGAGCATGTCGATAAAGAAGAGGTATTTCCAGGGCATGCCGCCTTTGACCGGCCTGGATTCGATCCGGGTGAGGTTAATGTCCCGGGAAGCCAGGATTTGCAGAGTGTCGTTCAAGGCGCCCGGCCGGTCGAGCAGACCGATGAGCAGCGATGTTTTATCCTTGCCGCTTCGACTCGGCGCTTTCTGGCCGATGACCAGAAAGCGAGTGGTATTGCCGCGGTAGTCCTCTATCCCTTTGGTCACCACCTGCAACTGATAGATCTTTGCCGCGAGCGAACTGGCGATGGCGGCAACGGTTTTATCCTTAGTCGCCATCTGGGCGGCGACCCCGGTGCTGAACACGGTCTGGCAGGGGATAGCCGCTAGATTTTTTTTGAGCCATTGCCGGCACTGGGCCAGGGGCTGGGAGTGGGAGGCGACAACCTGAATATCAGCCATCTCGCCGGTCTGATTGATCAGGTTATGGCTGATCTCAAGATGCACCTCTCCGCAGATCTTGACCCGGTATTTCATGAAAGCGTCCAGGCTGGGAGTCACCGCGCCCTCAATTGAGTTCTCGACCGGGACAACCCCGTAGCGGATCCGGCCGGCGGTCACTTCAATAAAGATATCCTCAATGGTTTCGCAGGGCCGGTAGAGGGCTTGATGTCCGAAATGTTTCATGGCGGCCAGGTGGGAGTAAGTTGCTTCCGGGCCCAGAAAGGCAATGTCTACGGCTTTCTGAGAAAGTCTGCAGGTGGTAATAATCTCATGGAAGATGCTGTAAAGCGGTTGCTCAGGGAACTCCGCCCGGTTGTTCCGGTTGATCCGCTCAAGGATCTCTCTCTCCCGCAACGGATCCCATTTCGCCTGTTTATTCTTATCCTTGATCCGGCCGATCTCCTTGGCATGGCTTAGACGCTCTTTGAGCAATGCCAGAATCTGATCGTCAATAGTGTCTATCTGCTCACGCAACTTGATCAGGGAAGGGGAGGGGCCTTTTGTCATTGTAACTGGTATCCTGGGTTTAGTGGGATTCAGGCGCGGTTAACTCTCTTATAAACTCATGAACGGTACAAAAATAAAGCATATCTTGGCAGAAGAAAAGAGAAAAAGCCTGAAAGAAAAAGAATTGTTGTTGGAATTCAGGCGATAAAAGCTTAATTGGTTGGTGGTGGGGTTCCTGCTTGCAATAATCCGGATTTTATTTTACCTTGCGTATACACAGTCAATATGTGGATTGGGCAGCGTTTTTTTAAGACCTTCACGCCTGGGAACTTATGAAAGTCAAAAACTGGATCAAAAGATCTCCTGTAACCATCAAGCGGACAGCTTTGCTGCAGGAAGCCTATCTGCTGATGAAAAAACACGCTATACGTCATCTGCCGGTTGTCGAGGACGATCAACTGGTCGGTTTTATTACCGAGAGCGATCTTCGGCACTTCTCCTTCCCTTCCATGGTTGAGGATATTCCGGTCCATCAGGTCATGGTGCTGAATCCCATTACCATCAATGTCAATTCCAGTATTGAGACGGCAGCCCGCCTTATTCACGATTACAAGATCGGCGGTCTTCCTGTCCTCGACAAGAAGAAACTCGTTGGGGTAATTACCGCCTCTGATGTCCTTTCGGCTTTTATTGAAGTCATGGGCCTGCTCCGTTCATCATCGCGGATTGATATCATTGCCGGGGAAAAGGGCGGTGTCGAGGATATCACCAAGATTATTAAAGAGCACAACTGTGAGATTGTCAGTGTGGCAACCGAAAGTCATGCGTCGAAACGGAAGGTCTACTTCTTTCGTTTGGAGAGATGCAATCTTGATCCTGTTGTCAAGGATCTTGAAGCTGCCGGACATACGGTTGTTTCAGTCATGGATTGAACCGGTTTTTAATTTGTTTCTTAACTTTCTAAACAATCATTTTATTTTCGACAGGATTTTGGTGCGATATGAGTGCTTCTGAGCTGAGCAAAGGCAAGTGTGTGAAAACCTATGAGGAGATCAATGCCAAGATCCGGGCCGGCGAGGTAGTTGTTGTTACTGCCGAGGAGATGGTGGGTATTGTCAAAAAACATGGGGCGGAGGGGGCGGCCCGCAAGGTTGACGTGGTAACCACCGGCACCTTTTCACCGATGTGTTCGAGTGGCGCCTTTATTAATTTCGGTCATTCCAATCCAACCACTAAAGGGTGGAAGGTCTGGCTCAACGATATACCTGCCTATGCCGGCCTGGCTGCTGTCGATATCTATATCGGCGCTACCGAGATGCCGGAAGATGACCCTTTGAACAAGGTCTATCCGGGCGAATTCAGATATGGCGGCGGTCATGTGATTGAGGATCTGGTTGCCGGTCGCAGCGTGCGTTTGCGTGTTCTGGGCTACGGGACGGATTGTTATCCGCACAAATTGATCGAGAAGGATGTATTTTTAAAGGATCTGCCGTTTGCCTTGATGGTAAACCCAAGAAATTGTTATCAAAATTACAACTGCGCCATCAATCTTTCTGATCGAACCATCTATACCTATATGGGCACCCTGAAACCGCACGGCCGCAATGCCAACTATTGTAGCGCCGGTGAATTGAGCCCGTTGATGAATGATCCTTTCTATCGGACGATCGGACTTGGCACCAGGATTTTTCTCGGCGGTTCTATAGGATATGTCACATGGCAGGGGACTCAGCATAATCCCAATGCCCTGCGTTCTGAAAACGGCACGACCAGAAGACCGGCCGGGACTCTTATGGTCCAGGGCGATTTGAAAAAGATGTCGAGTCAATGGCTTAAGGGCGTGAGCATGCAGGGCTACGGCAGCACTATAGCGGTTGGCCTGGGGGTGCCGATTCCCATCCTGAATGCCGAGATGGCCGCCTTCACCGGGGTTTCGGATGCCGATATCTACACCCAGGTGGTGGATTACTCTTATGACTACTCGCATGCCGTGGCCCGGAACTATGGTGAAGTCAGCTATGCCCAGCTGAAGAGCGGAGAGATCGAAGTGAATGGCAAGAAGGTGCAGACCGCGCCGCTTTCCAGTGTCGTAAAAGCCCGGGAGATTGCTGAAACATTAAAAAAATGGATCATTGAAGAGGCCTTTACCCTTGTTGAGCCGGTACGTATGCTTCCTGATAAATGATACTGGAGTTGCCGGGTGGGGTCGGTAATTGATGCTTTGTTAGTCTCTAAATATGAACGGCTGCAACAGGTCATTGGTGATTTGGCTCCGGTGGCTGTTGCTTTTTCAGGCGGCGCTGACAGCTCTCTCCTGCTTGGCGCGGCTGTTACTGCCACGGGAAAACCTGTGGCAGCGCTTTTTGCCGATTCAGCGCTTTTGAAGTCTGAGGAGAGAAGTTCGGCTCAGGAGACCGCCTTGGCGCTGGGGGGGCGGTTCCAGGTTCAGGCGCTCGATCCCTTATCCTGGCCGGAGTTCGTTGCAAATTCTCCGGACCGTTGCTATCATTGCAAAAAAAAAATTTACTCCCTGTTTCTTGCAACTCTGCCGGCCGGGCATTGCCTTTTAGATGGCGCCCATACTGATGATCTGGGTGAAGATCGTCCAGGGTTGCGGGCGGCGAGAGAATTGGGTGTCAGATCTCCCTTGATTGCCGCCGGGCTTGGTAAGCAGGAGGTTCGACTATTGAGCCGCCGGCTTGAGTTGCCGACCTGGAACAGGCTCTCATCGTCCTGTCTGGCCACGCGCATACCGGCAGGTTCCGAAATAACCGCTGATAGATTGTTGCTGGTCAATAGTTGTGAAGACCAGCTGAGCCGGGCCGGTTTTTTGGGCTGTCGAGTCCGGCTATCCGGCTTGTCTGTGCGGATAGAGTTATGTGAAACGGATTTAGCTCGCTTTGTCGGCAGTAAGGCAATGGCTGAAACCAGGGATTATATGTGTTCACTGGGTGTTGAGAAGGTGTTCCTTGATTTAAATGGTCGCCCGGGTATAGAAGTTGATGCCGATTTTCCTTGATAAATAGGGATGTTTGGTTTGAATCCTAAGATCTTAAATTGTCAAAATGGGTGTTTTTTGTTTGACAAAGATTCTGCATTGGATTAAATCGGCAAAAACCCAACTTTTGCATTACATGCCCGTCTTGTAGTGCTCAAAATATTTACAGGAGGATTGCTGATTATGAATAAGAGTGAACTGGTTGAGAAGATGGCGGATGCAGGCGATATCAGTAAAGCTGCAGCGGAAAAAGCACTGACCGGATTGCTTGACGCGGTTTCCGGAGCTTTGTCAAAGGGAGACAAGGTTACATTGGTCGGATTCGGGACCTTCTCAGTTTCTAAAAGAGCAGCTCGACAGGGCAGGAATCCACAGACCGGAGCAGAGATCAAGATTGCCGCCAGAAAGGTAGCACGTTTTAAGCCGGGCAGCAAACTGGTTGATGCTGTTAAGTAGAAAGTTGCCAACCGGATTCAAGCCGGATTACGGGCTTTTTTTATAATTATTTGCTGGGGCGGGACCAAGAGGTTTTGAAATCACTCCCCAGTGATTATGTGTTGTGTGCGGAACTGATTTTTGCTTAGGGTCGGGATGTGGCTCAGCCTGGTAGAGCACAGCGTTCGGGACGCTGGGGTCGGAGGTTCAAATCCTCTCATCCCGACCATTATTTACTCCGGCACAGTTTTGATCCTGTCCGTCAGGTTCTCATCATCTTTTTTTCCTGTTATCTCACAAAACAGCACCCCATGTTGCAGGCGTACGTCGATTGTTTCCCCCGGGCTGACTTTTCTGCTGTCGTGGATGATCTGTCCGGTCACAGTCGAACGGGTGATTGAAAAACCGCGCGCCAGTATGGTCAGTGGATTTACGGCATTAAGCAGAGCTGCAGCTTGCTGAAAGCGTGATATCTTGCCGGCAATATGCTGTTTGCCTAAGATTATCAGCTTCTGGTGCAGTGACCGGGTCTTTTGTAGCCGGTTAGCCAGCCGGAGTCGAGGATCATGCAAAAACAGGCGGGATTTTTCGACCTCAAGAGATAATCGGTCACGATGCAGTCTGTTGGTGGCGGCATGCAACATGGTGGTAATGGTATGGTCGAGACGCAGGAGATGGTGGGCAAGGGAGGATGATGGATCGCCAAGTTTTTGCCGATAGATTTGCAGGCGATATCCGGCTGCCGCCAGTTTTTTGTCCAGACCGCGGACCAGCCGTTGTTTTGAGTCGGACACCGCATTCTGCAGCACTGCCCGATCCGGGACAACGCATTGCGCGGCGGCGGTGGGCGTTGGGGCGCGCACGTCGGCAACGAAGTCCGCTATGGTAAAATCAATCTCATGTCCGATTGCCGAAACTACCGGGATCTCTGAGGCGTAAATAGCCCGCGCAACTGCTTCTTCATTAAAGGACCGGAGATCTTCAATAGACCCTCCTCCACGGCACAGAACTATAACATCAGAACTGCTGCGTAGGTTTAGCAGCTGCAGGGCGTTGACAATATCATCTGCAGAACCCGCACCTTGGACGCGGACGGGAAATATCTCAATCGGGATGCCTGGAAATCGAGCTTCGGCCACATTGAGAAAATCAAATACCGCTGCACCGTTCGGGGCCGTAATCAAAGAGATCTGAGTTGGGAGGAGAGGCAGGGGCTTTTTATGCGCTGCTGCAAATAATCCTTCATCGGCCAGTCGGGATTTAAGCCTTTCAAAGGTGATCTGGAACAGACCGGCACCCTTTAAATCCATGCTGTCGACCAGGAGTTGGTATTCACCTCTGGCATCATATACTGAAATCCTGCCTCGGCAGATTACTTCAATACCGTTTTCCGCTCTTATGTTCAGATACCGTTGTTGCGTCTTGAACATGACCGCTTTAAGCTGGGCATTATGATCTTTGAGGGTAAAATAGTGATGACCGGAGGGGGGCACTTTCAGATTTGAAATTTCACCGATCACAGTAACAAAGGCAAAGCCGTTTTCAAGCAATCCTTTGATGGAGAGAGTAAGTTCGGATACGGTCTGGATATGTTTGCCAAAGTGTTCGATCATAAGCAATACCTAGCATACCCCCTGGTAATGGACAAGGTTTTTTCCGGTTGTATACACTCCGGATTCAGAAATCACGATGCTTTTTCCATGATAATCGTTATAATGCAACTCATTGTCTGACTATTATGTTAATAAATTCTGCTTGTCGCCAGATAGAGCGCTATGAAATAAGGCCGATTGTAAAAAACTATTGTTACAAATAAGGATCGTATACCAATGAGTGAAAACCAGCTTTTTAATAAGGAAAGTGTTCACAATAAACTGTTAGAGAAAAGAGGTCTCCTTGAACAGCTACAGGTTCCATTGCCGGTTATCTCTTTTATACGGAAAAATTCTCTGCTTTTGCAGGCGGGCGCTGCCGGCCTCCTGTTGCTGATTTTTGCCTGGAATGGTTATCAGTATTATGATGCCAGGCAGGTTGAAAGATCTACGGCCTTGCTTGCTGCAGCGCTTAAGGAGACCAGCGATGATAGTCGCAGCAGAGGGTTGGAGCTGGTGCTGCGTGAGTACCCGCGCACCCAGGCTGGTCTGTGGAGTCGGTTGGAGTTGGCCCATCTGGATTTTAAGGCTGTTCGCTACCAGAAGGCCATTGAACAGTATAAGCTTGTGCTTGATGCCTTGGGAGCCAATAACTCTTTGGCCCCTCTGGTGCTTTACAGCATGTCCATGGCCTATGAGGCGGATGGTAAATCGGGCGAGGCAGTTAATTACCTGGAAAAACTGGCAAATGTCACTGGCTTTAGCGATCCGGCCAACTTGGCCATGGCCAGAATTCACGAGAAAAGAGGGGACGTAGCCAAGGCAAAAGAGAGTTACGGTAAAGTGACTGGTAAGACCTATCAGGAGAAAGTTAAAGAGAGCCTTGCCCGGTTGGGAACTGTAACTGCCCCGCCCGCCCGCTGACGGCTGACAGCCCACCGCCTCAGAGTAGTTACAAAAGATGAAAATCCTGCGCGGTCTATCTGAAATGTCTGCCTGGTCTTGCGAAAGATCGGCATCGGGGAAAACAATAGCCTTAGTGCCGACCATGGGGTGTTTCCATGAGGGGCATCTCTCTTTGATGCGGCATGCCCGTCGGTTTGCCGATTATGTGGTGGTCACTCTTTTTGTCAATCCGCTGCAGTTCGGACCGAGAGAGGATTTTGCCCGATACCCGAGGGATTTTGACCGGGATGCAGCTTTGGCGGCTGCCAACGGAGTTGACGTTGTTTTTGCCCCGGACCCGGCTGATATGTATCCGCCGGGGTATCAAACCCATATAACGGTTGACCAGCTCAGTCAGGGACTATGCGGCAGGAACAGACCCGGTCACTTCAGCGGCGTAACCACTGTTGTGGCGAAATTGTTTCATATTGTCCGGCCGAACGTCGCGGTGTTCGGCAGCAAAGATTTTCAGCAGCTTGCCGTGATCAGGCGCATGCTTGAGGATCTTAATTGGGATATCAAGATTATTGCCCACCCTGTCGTCCGGGAAGCTGACGGGTTGGCAATGAGTTCGAGGAACATATATCTTTCCGCGGCAGAGAGGAGTTCGGCCCTCTGTCTTTCCAGGGCTATCAAGCATGCCCGACAGTTGGTCGGTCAGGGGCTGAGGGAGGCCACAACTATCTTGTCGGAGCTGCGTGATCTGATTGCAGCTGATCAGGCTGTGCAGATTGAGTATGTTAATGTTGTTGATCGCTTTAACCTGAGCGATCAGGCTGTTGTAGACCAGGATTCCGTATTGCTGCTCGCTGTACGGATCGGGCATACCCGGCTTATTGATAATGGTCGATTAATTGAAGGAGAAGTCGGTTAAACAATGTTGCGATATATGTTAAAGTCGAAAATTCACCGCGCCACTGTCACTGATGCGAATCTGGAGTATGAGGGGAGTCTGACGGTTGACAAGGAACTTATGCAGGCGGTTGATCTCTACCCCTTTGAAAAGGTCAAGATTTATAATATCAACAACGGCGAACGGTTTGATACCTATGTTATCGAAGGGGCGGCAGGTTCAGGCGCTATCTGTCTAAACGGCGCTGCTGCTCGAAAAGGGGCGCCCGGTGATCTGATTATCATCGTCAGTTATGCCTTATATTCCCAGGATGAGTTGTCGGCATACCGGCCTACCGTAGTTCTGGTTGATAAAAATAATCGTTTGAGCAAGAGGCTTTTTACCTGATCACTCCAATCTTCAGTGCTTCTTAACTTGTTTTGTGAGTTCTCATAATGTTTCTTCTTGTTGCCGCAACAGAAGAGGAGATGAGGCCTGTCCGCGGTCTACGGGCTGTCTATCCCGATGTCGATCTGCTGGTCAGTGGAGTCGGACCGCTTGAAACCACCTTGTCACTCTGTCGTTACCTCTCGCAAAATCGCACGCCAGTTTCAGGGGTTATTTCTTTCGGAGTTGCCGGAGGTTATCCGGCCAAAGGGGTTGGATTGCTCAACCTCTGTCTCGCCCGGAAAGAGGTAGTTGGTGATCTTGGTGTCTGGACCGGCAGTGAAATTATTGACTTTGCCTGGTTGGATTCCAGGGCTCTTAAGGAATTTGAGCTGGATAGCGAATTTCTCCGGAGGGGTTTGGATATTCTGATTAAACAGGGCATGTCGCCCGTGGTCGGTACCTTTGTTTCCGTCTCATGTGTCAGCGGCACCGCTCTCCGGGGCAACTGGCTAAGGGATCGTTACGATGCGATTTGTGAGAACATGGAAGGCGCGGCAATAGCCAGGGTTTGTAAGTCGTTTGCTCTCCCATGTCTTGAGCTGCGGGCAATAAGCAACATGGTTGAAGACCGTGATCTGGGGAAATGGCAATTGTCCGGGGCTATCACTCAATGCGCCCAGGCAGTTGAAATCTTGCTCACCGGCCTGGCAGGGGAGAGTTTAGAATGAAGAATGTTGAATGTAGAATGAAGAGTGAAAGTGCAAAGTGATTTTAAAAAACTAACTTTGGGTTTTTCGCCTTGTCCTAACGACACCTTTATTTTTGCGGCGCTGGTGCACGGCAGGATAGATACAGGGGATATCGGTTTTAGCGAGGAGATCTTAGCCGATGTTGAGACCCTCAATACCTGGGCGCTCGCCAAGAAACTGGATATTACCAAGATCTCTTTCAGCGCTCTGGGACATGTGTTGCAAGAGTATAGCCTGTTGCCGGCCGGGTGCGCCCTGGGCAGAGGCTGCGGACCATTGCTGGTTGCAGCTCGGCCTTTGAGTTTGACCAAGGATACGGTTATCGGCATTCCAGGGCGTCTGACGACGGCAGCCATGTTGCTGCAGTTGTTTCACCCGGAGTGTCAAAAGCTGGTGCCCCTCTCCTTTGAATCCATTATGCCGATGGTTGCCGCAGGTGAACTCGACGCCGGCGTTATCATCCACGAGAGTCGGTTTACCTACCCTTTGTACGGTCTCTCCCTTGTTCAGGACCTGGGTGTCTGGTGGGAAGAGCAAACCGGTTTGCCGGTGCCGCTCGGCGGGATTGTCGCCAGATGTGATCTGGGGGATGATCTCCATCGGCAGATTGCCGAAAGTATTCGGGCAAGTCTCAGGCTGGCATGGGCGGCGCCCGAGAAGGTCATGCCCTATATTGTCCGGCATGCCCAGGAGATGGAAGAAAAGGTTATAAAAGCACACATTGATTTGTATGTTAATGATTTTACTTTAGATCTGGGCGATGAAGGTAAACAGGCGGTTGATGAGTTTCTAAGCCGCGGTCGAGCTGCCGGTATTTTGCCGCCAGGCTGAGACAGTTGGTGGCTGTGAGCCGGAAAGCGCCTGTCTATGGGCTTTTGAGCTACAAACAAGGTTGACAGTTGTTTCTATGTACTATATATTTTGGGATTCACCTGGTTTTATTGGCTGTTATCGATTGGTTTTGTTCGGGTTGGAAAGGTGCTATTCTATTGGAGACGAGCGGTTAGCTTGTTTCATTATAAACGCCGGAAAATGAAGGTATGAAAATGAAGGGTTCGCAAGCGTTAATCAAATGCCTTAAAGAACAAGGGGTCAAGGTGATCTTTGGTTTCCCTGGTGGAGTGTTGCTCGATATTTATGACGAACTGTTCCGGCATGAAGATATTCTTCATGTTCTGGTTCGTCACGAGCAGGCCGCAGTACACGCGGCAGACGCCTATGCCCGGGTGACCGGCGATGTCGGGGTGGCCCTGGTGACCTCCGGTCCCGGCGCCACCAATACCGTGACCGGAATTGCCTCAGCCTATTGTGACTCTATTCCGATAGTAATCCTTACCGGTCAGGTGCCGACAAAACTGATTGGTAATGATGCATTTCAGGAGGTCGATATTGTCGGCATAACCAGGCCATGTACGAAACATAACTACCTGGTTAAGAATATTGAAGATCTGATCCCGACGATTCGGGAAGCCTTTCATATTGCCAGGACCGGCAGGCCCGGGCCTGTTCTGGTTGATCTGCCGAAGGATGTGGTTGCGGCGATGTTGAATTATCCTGATCCCAAGGTCGTTAAGATGAGAACCTATCGTCCGACCTATGAACCGCATCCCGGCCAGATTGAAAAGGCCTGCCAAGCCATTTTGAAGGCTAAAAAGCCGGTTATTTATGCGGGAGGCGGGGTCATTGCCTCCAACTCCAACCTAGAGTTGACCGAGTTGGCTAAAAAACTGAGCATACCGGTCACTATGACTCTTATGGGACTGGGCGGATTTCCCGGGACTGATCCTCTCTCCCTGGGCATGCTGGGTATGCATGGCACCTATTTTGCCAATATGGCTGTTGCCGAATGTGATCTGCTGATCGCGATCGGCTCTCGATTTGACGATCGGGTCACCGGCCGAATTGACGCTTTTGCCTCGAATGCCAAGATTATTCATATTGATATTGATCCGTCGTCGATCAGCAAAAATGTCCATGTTGACATCCCGATAGTGGCTGATTGCAAACATGCCTTGACCAGTATTAATGCCTGGTTTGATCGGGCCAGCGAATTCAATCGTGATGCCGAGGTGCATAAGCATATCCCCTGGCTTGCCCAGATAGCCGAGTGGCGGGCCCTGCATCCCCTCGGCTATGTTTATGATGAAAACATCATTAAACCGCAGTTTGTGGTGCAGAAGCTTCACGAATTGACCGAGGGTAATGCCATTATTTCTACAGAGGTCGGGCAAAATCAGATGTGGGCTGCGCAGTTTTATCACTTTAACCTGCCACGGGCCTTTTTAACTTCAGGCGGGTTGGGTGTTATGGGATACGGTTTACCGGCCGCTATCGGGGCGCAGATAGCAGCTCCCGGTCGAACCGTCATTGATATAGCCGGTGACGGCAGTATCCAGATGAATATCCAGGAACTGGCCACGGCCAGACAGTATAAGTGTCCGGTCAAGATTGCCATCCTTAATAATGGTTATCTCGGCATGGTGCGGCAGTGGCAGGAGTTGTTCTACCATAAACAATATTCCCATACCGTTCTTGACGTGGGACCCGATTTTGTAGCGCTGGCCAGGGCATATGGGGCGGTTGGCCTCAGGGCCACCAAACCCAGCGAAGTGGAGCCCGTGATTAAAGAGGCCCTGGCCACCGATAACACGGTTATCATGGATTTTGTCATTGCCAGAGAGGAAGGCGTCTACCCGATGGTGCCTGCCGGAAATTCAACTACAGAAATGCTTTTAGCGTAATTCCATTTCAAATCGAGCTCAGGAACGCCACAAGGTTATAACTTGATTTAGACTTGGCATAAGATGGTAAGTAAAACCGGAGAAGATGCAGGATATCCTATGAAACATACAATTTCTGTTCTATTACTCAATAAGCCCGGGGTTCTTTCTCGTGTCACCGGTCTGTTCAGCGGCCGTGGATTTAATATTGAAAGTCTTTCCGTGGCCCAGACACTTGAAGCTGAAGTATCCTGTCTTACCCTGGTCACCAGCGGCGAAGACAGTATTATCGAACAGATTACCAAACAGCTCCATAAACTGATTGACGTGATTAAAGTCACGGACATGAATGAGATTGAGCATGTCGAGCGGGAAATGGTGCTGATTCGGGTCAAGGCGGAAGCCCATACCCGGGCCGAAGTGCTGCGGGTTATCGATATCTTCAGAGGCAAAGTGGTTGATGTCAGTCCCAAGAGCTACGCTGTTGAGGTTACCGGTTCGACAAGTAAGGTCCAGGCCGTCATAGATATTTTGCGGCCGATCGGCATTCAGGAGATTGTCCGTACCGGAACTATCGCCATGGTCAGGGCCAAAAAATATTGAAAATGTTATATGCATGAACATTGGTATGTTTTTTTGTACATGCTATGAAGCTGATCAACACTATATATGAAAGAACCCCGTATCCCTATAGCCTTGGAAGGCTATCCATTTATCGGTTTTGCCGTTTTTATTACGGTCATAGTTGCTATTCTCGGCTTTAAAATAGCCGCGTTCAGCTCGTTGGTTTTGACCGCCTTTATCCTCTATTTTTTCCGGGATCCGGAAAGAATTTCGCCTGATGATCCTGATGTTGTGGTGGCGCCTGCCGATGGTCGGGTTATTTTGATTGAAGAGTTGTTCGATGACCGTTTCCTGAAAGAGTATGTCTACAAGGTCAGTATTTTTATGAATGTCTTCAATGTCCATGTGAACAGGGCGGCTTTTACCGGTTCTGTTTCCGGAATATCCTATCGATCGGGGCGTTTTTATTCGGCGAATACCGACCGGGGCGCCCTTGAAAATGAGGCCAATGCCGTCATGATGACAACTGACAGCGGTCGGCGGATGGCAATGGTTCAGGTGGCCGGTTTGATCGCTCAACGGATTGTCTGCTGGGTTGTTAAAGGTGACAGGCTCGAACGTGGCCAGCGTTTTGGACTGATAAGATTCGGCTCACGAGTTGATCTTTATCTTCCTCGCCAGGCTCAAATTGAGATAACTGTCGGCCAGAGAGTTCGAGCCGGAGAAACCGTGCTTGGCTATCTTTCATAGGCACTTCTGATTGTTCCCTGATTGTTTTGTTGCTTTTGTATATGATGAAATTCGGAAGGTTCTTATTAATTATTGCAGTTTTTTCGGGTCCAAGTACAATTTAAGGAACATCTATAGCATAATTACCTGATGTGGTTACCAATACAGGTGGATTATACAATGAGGCAATAATTGATGTTTGAAAAAACCGGAGATTCTCGTCGGGGCAAGATCTTTCTACTGCCGAATTTATTTACTACGGCCAGTCTTTTTAGTGGGTTTTACGCAATTGTTGCAGCGATTAACGGCAGATACTTTGATGCGGCTGTAGCCATTGTTATTGCCGCAGTGTTTGATGGGCTTGACGGCAGGGTGGCTCGGCTTACCGGCACTACCAGTCGGTTTGGCATGGAGTATGATTCTCTCTGCGATTTAGTCTCTTTTGGGGTTGCGCCTGCCCTGCTGGCCTATTTATGGGTGTTGAAACCATACGGCAGATACGGTTGGCTTGCCGCCTTCCTCTATGTCGCAACGACTGCCTTGCGTTTAGCACGATTCAATACTCAGGACTCCGGAGCATCAAAATCATTTACCGGGCTTCCTTGTCCCGCCGCCGCCGGACTGATCTCTACCTCAGTGCTGTTTTTTCAGTTTATGGAGATCAACAATGCCTTGAGTGACAAGATCATGCTGGTGATGGTTTACTGCCTCTCTTATTTAATGGTAAGTACACATGGCTACTTGAGTTTCAAGCATCCTGAAACCACCAAGGCGAAAACCTTTCATGCTTTAGTTGCTATGGTCCTTCTGGTAATGGTGGTTGCAACCGAACCACAGGTGACCCTGTTTATCATCATGCTGGCTTATGTGCTTTCCGGGCCGCTGGCAGATGCCTACCGTTTGCTGGCAGGCAGAAAAAGTGCGGCGACTAAGAACCTTGAAAGTAAAAAGATTATCTGACTTGAGGCCAGTATGGGGGCTGTTCCCCGGATAATAATGCTATTTCTGTAGTTGAGTGGTTAAAATGCCAACTAATTCCTATTCTGATCAATCGCTTACCGGCAAAGATAAGATAATTATTTTTGATACAACTTTGCGGGATGGTGAGCAAGCACCCGGAGCCAGCATGAATATGCAGGAGAAGTTCCGGCTTGCCCAGCAATTGGTGAAATTGAATGTCGACGTTATAGAGGCTGGTTTTCCGGTGGCCTCCAAGGGTGATTTTGAGTGTGTAAAAACGATTGCCCACAATATCAAAGGGGTACAGATTGCCGGACTTGCCCGTTGTCACCAAAAGGATATTGATACTGCCTGGGAGGCCTTAAAGGGCGGTGAAAATCCACGAATTCACACCTTTCTCGCCACCTCGGATATTCATCTGAAACATAAGTTGCGGATGACCAGGGATCAGGTTCTCGAACTGGCGACTTCCTCGGTTCGGCATGCCGTCGGTTATACTACCAATGTTGAATTCTCGGCCGAGGACGCCTCGCGCAGTGATCTGGATTTCGTCTGCAAAGTTTTTACCGCAGTCATCAATGCCGGCGCGACAACCCTTAATTTCCCCGACACGACCGGATATGCCCTGCCGGATGAGTATGCCGCCAAGATCCGTTATCTGATCGAGCACATTCCAAATATCCACAAGGCTGTTTTAAGCGTGCACTGTCATAACGATCTTGGACTGGCTGTTGCAAATTCACTGGCAGCCGTTAACGCCGGCGCCAGGCAGGTCGAGTGTACGGTCAATGGCATTGGTGAGCGGGCCGGGAATACTGCCATGGAAGAACTGGTTATGGCGGTGCGGACGCGTTCGGATCTTATGCCGGTCAGGACGGAGATTGTAACCGAACATATCTATCCAACCAGTCGTATGGTGAGTTCGATTACCGGCATGAGTGTCCAGCCCAACAAGGCCATTGTCGGAGCCAATGCCTTTGTTCATGAGTCCGGTATTCATCAGGATGGGGTGCTGAAAGAGCGCACCACCTATGAGATTATGAATCCTCGTGATATCGGTATTATCCAGGACAATATTGTTCTGGGAAAACACTCCGGTCGGCATGCCTTGAAGGATCGGATTGTAGCTATGGGATATAGCTTGAATGATGAACAGTTGAATCGGGTTTTTGCACGTTTTAAAGAACTTGCCGATCTTAAAAAAGAGATGTTTGACGAGGACCTGGAATCGATTCTCATGGACGAAGTGCTGCGGATTCCCGAAGTCTATAAGTTGCTCTCTCTTGGCGCCATGAGCGGCAGCAAGACACTGCCCACCGCTGCGGTTCATTTGCTGGTCGACGAAATAGAGATGTCTGGCGCGGCAATCGGGGTAGGTCCCATAGATGCAAGTTTCAGGGTGATTGCCGAATTGACAAGAACCAAGAGTAAACTTCTCTATTTTTCGGTGAATTCGATTACCGGCGGCACTGATGCCCAGGGAGAAGTCATGGTCCGGATAGAGGATAACGGCAAAGTGGTGGTTGGACAGGGCGCCGATCCGGACATTATTACAGCAGCTGCAAAGGCCTATCTTAATGGCTTGAACCGCCTGGTATTCTTCCAGAAAGAAAATACGAAAATAGAAACTAATATAACTAGTTAGAAGGAACAGTTCATGGGAAAAACTTATAAAATAGCGGTTATGCCCGGTGATGGTACCGGGCCGGAGGTCGTTGCCGAAGGAGTAAAGGTGTTACGCGCAGCCTCGGCAAAGTTTGGCTTTCAACTTGATTTTACCGATTTTGATTACGGAGGCGAACGCTATAAACGGACCGGTGAGGTGCTGCCGGCCAATGCAGTAAGTGAACTCTCTAAACATGATGCTATCTTTTTGGGGGCGATTGGCCATCCGGATGTCAAACCCGGTATTCTGGAGAAAGGGATCCTGCTCTATCTGCGCTTCGCTCTCGATCAGTATGTGAATCTCCGGCCGGTTATTCTGTATGAGAATGTTGAGACACCTTTGCGCAACAAAGGACCGGCAGAGATCGATTTTGTCGTGGTCAGGGAGAATACTGAAGGCCTCTATGCCGGTGCCGGCGGAGTTTTGAAAAAAGGGACACCCGATGAGGTAGCTATTCAGGAATCGATCAATACCCGTAAAGGGGTTGAGCGTTGTATCCGTTATGCCTTTGAGTATACCCGAAAACGCAATAAGCGAAAAAAGGTGACTCTGTGCGGCAAAACCAATGTTCTTACCTTTGCCTTTGATCTTTGGGAGCGGACCTTCTATGAGGTAGCCAAGGAGTACCCGGATATTCAAACCGACTATGCCCATGTTGATGCCACCTGCATGTGGATGGTAAAGAATCCGGAATGGTTTGACGTGATCGTCACGGATAACATGTTCGGCGATATTATTACCGATCTGGGGGCCATGATTCAGGGTGGTATGGGAATCGCCGCCGGCGCTAATATCAACCCTAGCGGGGTCAGCATGTTTGAGCCGATTGGTGGTTCAGCGCCCAAGTATACGGGGAAGAATGTGATCAACCCATTGGCCGCCATTGGTGCTGCGCAGATGATGATGGATTATCTGGGTGAGGCTGCTGCTGCCCAGGCCATCGAAAAAGCGATTCGCCAGGTAGTCAGTACAAAGATTAAGAGTTTGTCCGCCGGCAAGATGGGGTATTCAACCACTGAGGTCGGTGATTTGGTGGTCGCAGCGCTTTGATAAAAAAGACACTATTCATATTTTCAATATGATGACATTAATTACAAATGTTTCGTAGGGGCAGGGTCTTCCTGCCCAAAAAAAATCTGGGCGCGAGGACCGCGCCCCTACAATAAATTATGACATATTGAGGATTTAAATTCATGAGTACTTCAGCCAGAAAGTTTGTTGTTGCTGTTGTAGGTGCTACCGGCGCAGTTGGTGGAGCTATGCTTAATGTCCTGGAACGACGCGATTTTCCGATCAAGGAGTTGCGCCTCCTTGCCTCGGAGCGCTCTGTCGGCAAGAAACTTCTATTTCGCGGTAAGGAGATAGCTGTTCAGGAGTTGACCAAAGACTCTTTTACCGGGGTTGATGTCGCTCTGTTTTCAGCCGGCGCTGCGCGCTCGCTAGAATTTGCACCGGCTGCGGCTGCGGCCGGCGCCGTGGTGGTTGATAATTCCAGCGCCTTTCGAATGGATGTTGATATTCCGTTGGTCGTTCCTGAAGTCAATCCGCATGCTATTGCCCAGTACAAAAAGCGGGGGATTATTGCCAATCCTAATTGCTCGACCATTCAGATGCTCGTGGCCTTGAAGCCCATTCTTGATAAGGTGGGGATTAAGCGGATTGTGGTTTCAACCTATCAGGCCGTCTCGGGCACCGGCGCCAAGGCCATTGAGGAACTCAAGAACCAGGTTCAAGATTATGCCGCCGGTAATCCGATAAAGAATAAGGTCTATCCATATCAGATCGCCTTTAATTGTCTGCCGCAAATCGATTCCTTCCTGGACAACGGCTATACCAAGGAAGAGATGAAGATGGTCAATGAGACCAGGAAGATCTTTGAGGATCCGACAATCGGCGTGACCGCCACCGCTGTCAGGGTGCCGGTGATCTATGGCCACTCTGAATCAGTCAATATCGAGACAAAGAAAAAGATTAGTGCCGCCGAGGTTAAGGCGCTGCTGGCCAATGCCCCGGGCGTAAAACTGGTCGACGACCCTTCCCGGCAACAATACCCGCTTGCCCTTGATTGCGCCGGTAAATTCGAGACCCTGGTCGGCCGGATCCGTGAAGATGAGTCGATTGCCAATGGGATTAATCTGTGGGTCGTTGCCGATAATATCCTGAAAGGTGCGGCCTTGAATGCCGTGCAGATTGCCGAGGTTTTGATTAAGGAATACCTGTAATTGCGGATTATCGCCGGGACATTACGGGGGCGAAGGCTGCTTACCCCGGGCAGCGGTAAGCACAATCCGGTGATCCGGCCCACGGCTGATCGGGCGCGGGAAGCGTTATTCAGTATTATCGGCAGGCGGATCGACGGCGCCGGAGTTGTCGATCTTTTTGCCGGCACCGGAGCCTTCGGGCTGGAAGCCTTGAGCCGTGGTGCTCTCTCAGTCCTCTTTGTCGATAACCAGGTCGGCGCGCTTACCCTGATTCATAACAATGTTGAACAATGTGGCTTTTCCGACCGATCTCTGGTTGTCAAACGGGATCTGACGAAAGGCCTCTCTTTTTTAGACAAGCTGGCACCTGCCCAGGGCTTCTCTCTGGTATTCCTTGATCCGCCATACGGACAAGGGCTTGCATTGGACTGTCTGCATGAGATTGCCGCAGGTGTCCGGCTGTCCAAAGACAATGCCCTGGTGATTGCTGAGGAGAGTGCCAAGGAGACACTACCGGATACGGTCGGGTCTCTCTCCCTTAATGATAAACGTCATTATGGTGATACGGGATTCTGGTTTTATGAGAGAAAGGAGCTTGCGTCTCGATGACTACCAAATATGAACCATTTGTGGCCCCCAAGACCGCTGAGCGAATTGCCGTCTATCCCGGTACCTTTGATCCTATAACTATGGGGCATCTCGATATTATCAATCGGGGCCTCTCTCTCTTTGACCGGGTAATCATTGCTGTTGCGGTCAATGTGGCGAAAAAACCCTTGTTCACCCTGGAAGAGCGTCTGGAGATGATTCAGGCCTGTTTCCCGGAGGATGAAAAGAGGATCGTTGTTGATTCAGTATCCGGTCTGATTGTCGATTACGCCTACATGAAGGGTGCTAAAGCGATTATCCGCGGGTTGCGGGCCGTGTCTGATTTTGATTATGAGTTCCAGCTGGCCTTGATGAATCGTCGGCTCGAAAGGGAGATCGAGACGGTTTTTCTGATGACCGGTTTTCGTTGGATCTACATCAGTTCAAGCATTATCAAGGATGCGGCGCGCTACGGTGGTGATGTCAGTGGCCTGGTGCCGGATCATATCTGCGATAAGTTGCGGGAAGTCTACCTGAGAGCAGCAAAAAGCTAAGCGTCTCAGGGCAAAGGGAGCATGATTCTAAAGATTGCTCCGTTCGGTGTTTGATTGCCGGCTGTAATTGTGCCGCCATGGCTTTCGATGATCTGTTGCACAACGGCTAAACCAAGGCCATTTCCGTTCTCTCTGGTCGTAAAGAAGGGCTCGAATATCTTTAAGAGGATGTTCTCCGAAATGCCCGGACCATTGTCAGATACGGTGATCAGGATGTTTTCACTATCTTTTTCTTTTCTCTCCCGGGCGGCAACCAATATTTTGCCTCCTTGCTCGGACAGGGCGTTACAGGCATTGCTCAGGATGTTCACTAATACCTGGTTGATCTGTTGTCGATCTCCCCAGCAACTGAGGTCTGCCGGAATATCAATGACGATTTTGCAGCGCTCATGATAGGCCGGGGTGTGTTTTAGAGTAAACAGTGATTCGCCGGAGAGTTCTGTCAGTGAGAACCAATCTTTTTTGGGTGAAAGAGGTCTGGCGAACCGCAGGAAATCACTGATGGTTCTTTCCATCCTGTCGCACTCCCTGTTGATGATATTCATTAATCCCTGACAGGTCGGCCTGTTGTCGATCTCCTGGGTAAGCATCTGAGCCGCGCCGGAGATTGCGGCCAGGGGATTGCGAAACTCATGCGCCACGCCCGCGGCCATTTCACCGATTGCCGCCATTTTCTCAGCCTGGCGGATCTGATCTTCCATCTTTTTTATCCGGCTGAGATCCTGGAAAGTAAAGACCCTGAACTCTCCCTCTTCGTTTGGCATGTTAAGTCTGGCCCATGAATATCCGATTGGGATTTTTTCGTTGTCCTTGCGGGTAATCCAAACCGTCGGCCGGACTGCATCACTCTTGACCGGGAGTAAATCGGGAAGGTGGTACTGTATATTGTTATGCAGGAGTTCATAGGCTTTAAAGCCGGTAATCTCTTCGGCCGCATGATTGACGGAGGTAATCAGACCCCGGTTATTCACTGTGATGATCCCGGCTGATATATCGTTGAATATCTGCTTGTAGAGCAGGTTGAGCCGGTCATAATCCAGGGTGGTCTGCGAAAGGGCGGTTTCGGTTTTGCGCAGGCGCTCAGAGAGTAAGATGCTGAGGACGGCCACCAGGAAAAAGGTAAATCCATGGATAGCAAAATAGTGCAGGACAATAAAGATGTTAAATAACGAACTTCCCCACATCAGGTATGTAAATCCCTGGAAAATGCGATAAAATTCAATCAGCAGAACAGCGCCATAACCAATCGTGCTGACTGCGGCGAGCAGCAGCCCGCCGCTGCGGTACAGCATGAAGGAGCCGCAAATGATTGGAAAGAAGAAGATGATTGTAAAGATGGACTGGCTGCCGCCGGTGAAAAAGACCAGGCAGGTGGTTAATGCCGCATCGATCAGCAGCTGGATATAGGCAAATATCTGGTAGTTATTGATCGCCTTCAGGAAGAATGATGAGATTATGGTGAAAAGATAGACCCCGGCAATGAAATAGGCAACATAGGGCAACGGCGGGATAAAGAGGTTCTGATGTTTGATCTGCAGCAGGGCGCTGATTCCCAGGAGCAGAGAGAGTACTACTACCCGGAGAAAGAGTTGCCATTGAAGTTGGCGTTTCAGGAGGGTAACGCCGGCATAACCAATGGTTTCTTCTGAATCTGCTGTGGTTCTGAACATGACGTCTCCTGTGCGCTGCCTGAGTTACACAGGATCAGTAGTTGATATTATATTTTTGGACCTTGTAACGAAGCGAGCGAAAACTGATTTTAAGTCTTTCAGCGGCTTTGATTTTGGAGTAATCGGCATCTTTCAAAGCCTGTTCAATAAATTGCTTCTCAATCCGGGCCATAACCGTATCAAGACCGCTGGTGTAGATCTCTTCCGGGTACTCCAGCATCTCCTCAGGGGGGACAGGGAGATTGTTCGACATACTCTCCTTGCGGCGATGCGTCGAGAGGGTAAGGCTTTCCGGTAGAATTATATTGGAGTTTTCAAGGGCAACCCCGCGTTCGATGATATTCTCCAGCTCGCGAATATTGCCGGGGAAATCATAATTCATCAAAACTTCCAAGGCGTAGGAAGAGAGCCCTCTGACATTTTTTTCGAATTTTTCAGAATATTTATTCAGGAAATAATCAACCAGTAGAGGGACATCGCCCTTTCGTTCACGCAAGGGAGGTACCCGGATCGGGACAACGGCCAGCCTGTAGAACAGGTCTTCTCTGAAGCGGTTTTCCATCACCTCCTGTTCCAGATCCTTATTGGTTGCCGAAATGATCCGCACATTAATCTTGACGGTCTCATTCTGGCCAACAGGCTTAAACTCACGTTCTTGCAGGACGCGGAGAAGTTTAGTCTGAATCATTGGAGATAGTTCGCCGATCTCATCAAGAAAGGCGCTGCCGTTGTTGGCAAGTTCCAGCAAGCCGGTTTTGCTTGAGATCGCCCCGGTAAACGCTCCTTTCACATGACCAAACAATTCGCTCTCGAAAAGGCTTTCAGGAATAGCGCTGCAGATTATCGGGACAAAGGGGTTTTGCGCCTCTTTACTGAGATTGTGGATGGCCCGGGCCACCAGTTCCTTGCCGGTTCCGGACTCCCCATGGATGAGAACATTGGCATGGGTAGGGGCAATACGCTGGATAATGTCGAAAATTTTTAGTATTTCAGGGCTGTTGCCGATAATCCCTTGAAACGGTCCGGTATCGCTGGCAGGAGGTGGTAAACTGGTCTTATCGATTTTGAGCGCTGCCTTGATAATCCCCTTAACCTCTTCAACTTTAAACGGTTTGGTGATGTAATCGTAGGCACCATTCTTCATTGCTAACACAGCGTCCTGGGGTGAGGCAAAGGCAGTTATCATGATAACCGGCACACTGCTGTTGACGTCTTTGATCCGGGCCAGCAGCGAAAGGCCCCCTTCGCGCGGCATCCGGATATCAGTAATGACCAGATCGATCTTTTCCTGCTCGAAGAGCCGGAAGGCGCTGACGCCGTCGTTGGCCGTGAAGGTGAGATGCCCTTGCTTCTCAAGGAAAATCTTCAGGAATTCCCTCATGCTCAGTTCATCATCAACAATCAGAATCGTTGCCATTATTAATCCGATGGTATATTGAAAAAAATTTAAGTAGTTAGGGCGCTTTGTCTGTAGTAATCTAGCTTTACCTATTTACCTAAACACCTACAGACTAAACAACCTGAGTAGTTACGAATTGAGTTGGTTAACTAAAACGAGCCGTTTGGGTTTCGGGGTTTGATCGGAGAAGTTTGCTTCCAACAATGTTCCGCCGCTGTATTCCGGAACAATCGATTTCAAGTGGGACATGATCTGCGGCAGATCGTGACTGAGCGCTGCTGCCATCAGGCCATCCAGTTCACGGTTCAACCAATCCCAATCGACTAAACGAGCCTGAGCCAGCTGGATCTTCGGGTGACTGGTGCCGACTACTCCTTCATTGCTGTGAAAAACCTCTTCATAGAGTTTTTCTCCGGGCCTCAAGCCGGTATATTTGATCTTGATATCAACTCCGACTCGAAAACCTGACAAGCTGATCATCTGTTCAGCCAGGTCGCGAATCAAGATCGGCGCACCCATCTCCAGGACGTATATCTCACCACCGCTGCCCATGGCCCCGGCTTGCAGAATCAGCCCAACCGCTTCCGGAATGGTCATGAAGTAGCGGGTGATATCCTTATGGGTCACGGTGACCGGTCCGCCTGCCTTGATCTGCTGCTCGAAAAGGGGTACTACCGAACCGGCTGAGCCCAGGACATTGCCGAACCGAGTGGTGATGAATTTGGTCTTCGAACGTTGGGCCAGATTCTGGCAGTACAACTCGGCAATCCGCTTGCTGACCCCCATGACATTAGCCGGGTTCACCGCCTTGTCGGTTGAGACCAGGACAAAACGTTTTACCCGGAAACGATCGGCGGCATCAGCCACCACCTGGGTGCCAAGCACATTGTTGCACACCCCTTCGATCTGGTTCTTCTCGACCATCGGGACATGTTTATAAGCTGCCGCGTGAAACACCACCTCCGGTCCGAACTCTTTAAAAGCCCAGTCTACCTGCTTCTCGATTTTGACATCACCGAGGGTCGCTATCAGATCAAGATCGGGAAATTTATTTCTTAACTCCATCTCAATGGTGTAGAGATTAAACTCGCCCTGATCAAAGATGATCAATCGCTTGGGCTGGGCCATGGCAATCTGTCGACACAGTTCTGAGCCGATAGAACCACCGCCCCCGGTCACCAGGATGCTTTTGCCCGTCAAGTAATCGGCAATGGCGACATCATCCAACTGGACAGGATCGCGGCCCAGGAGATCTTCTAAGGTGATATTACGCAGGTGTTTGGTCTGTATCTGCTGGCCGGTAAGTTCAAGCAGGGAGGGCAGGGTTTTGCACTCCAAGCCCAGTTCGGCGCAATCATTGATAAAACCAACAGCAAAACCACGCCGTGCCGATGGGATAGCCAGGAGCACTGTCTCTATGTCCAGCTTTTTGGTCAGCTTTGCCAGTTCTTTGCAGGCGCCCAGAACCCGCACACCGCGAATCTCCCTGCCATGTTTTTTATAATCATCATCCAGAAAACCCAATGGCTGGTAAAGCTCTGAGGCGAGCATGTCGCGGACCAAAGAATCTCCGGCCCGGCCGGCCCCGACGATCAAGGCCCGCTTGCCGGTTTTTTGAGCCAGATAGAGGTGGCGATCTTTCATGAAACGATACAAAAAACGAGATCCTGATAAAGAGATAATCAAAAGGATTGGATAGAGAATAAAAATCGAGCGCGGAATGTTGGGCTGCCGCCAGAAGACCACGACGATCAAGGCGCTGAGCACAGTGCCGAGGCTGACGGATTGAATGATCCGCACCAGATCGGGGAGCGAAGCGAACCGCCAAAAGCCACGGTAGAAGCCGAAAAGCCAGTACAGTCCAGCCTGAATCGGCAAAGCGATTATGAGCAGTATCTTTTCTGCTTCCAGCATTTCCTGAGGAACATCTTCAAGATTAAAACGCAACCAATAAGCCAAAAAAAGGGCGATTGGGATGCAAAGCATATCATGGGCAAAGGCCGACCAACGGCTAAAAAATAGTTTGGCGATGACGGTATTCATAGGTGATGATCCTTAAATAATTTTTACAGTATTGCGGTATAAATTTGTCTGGTCAATCCTGTGCTTGGTCGACCAAAACCACTATAACCATCACAACTGTATTGTGATCGCCACTATAAATTTAACATGTTAAAATTTGTGAGACAAGTTCTTAGATTGAAAGAGCCTAGAATCTCTCTTATTCCTCAATTTTGCACAGCAGAAAAAATGTTTTGATTTTTATGACGTATTCTTGCTTCAATCTTAGATTGCTGTCTCTTTTTAAGCCGATTTTTTACACCTACCGAAAGATATTTCGTAACTATTAAACATGACAATTGGACATGATGGTGATATAAAAGCATGTCAAAAGGTTAAGACATATAAAATTCAAATTAGTTATGCAGCAGACCTATAAATGGTTCATGTTGCTGTACGGTATAGGTTGGTTGTAATGACAATTCAATTTATCGATCTTAAGACACAATATCAGCGTATTGCCCCGGCAGTGAAACACTGTATCGAAGCCGTGTTAGAGCATGGTCGATTTATCATGGGGCCTGAGATTAGCGAACTTGAGGAGCGCCTGGCCGCTTACGTGGGGTCTAAGTATTGTGTTTCTTGTTCTTCAGGTACTGACGCCCTGCTGATGCCGCTCATGGCTCTTGGTATCGGGCCAGGAGATGCAGTATTCACTACACCTTTTACTTTTATGGCAACAGCCGAGGTTATTTCACTTTGCGGAGCCACTCCGATATTTGTCGATGTGGATCCGGTTACTTTCAATATTGACCCTGTGAAGCTTGCCCTCGCAGTGACTGCGGTTGAGTGTAACGATCCATCTATTTATCCCCTGCCCAAGGCGACCGGTCCGCTTCGTCCGAGGGCTATAATCCCTGTTGATCTTTTTGGTTTGCCCGCAGACTATCAGCAGATTAATGCTTTGGCTGCTTCTAAAGGATTAGCCGTCATTCAAGACGCAGCCCAGTCTTTTGGTGGTGTATATGCCGGCAAGAGGACCTGTTCGCATGGTCTTTGTGGTGCAACTTCCTTCTTTCCGGCAAAACCTCTAGGTTGTTATGGTGACGGTGGGGCTGTCTTTACTGATGACGCTGAGCTTAAGGCGCGATTTGTTTCAATTCGTGTCCATGGTCAGGGGACAGATAAGTATGAAAATATCCGTATTGGTTTGAACGCCCGCATGGATACCATACAGGCGGCCATCCTTCTGCTAAAGCTAGATATTTTTGACGAGGAACTTGCCGCTCGGCAGATTGTGGCGGCATCATACCGTCAACGCTTGAGCCAGATTGCAACGCTTACTCTTCCTCCTATTGTTCCCCTTGGTTCGGTTTCAGCGTGGGCTCAATTTTCGGTGCTTGCCAAAGATTGCTTGGTTCGTGACAGCATTCGAGCACGACTTGATGCGGTAGGAATTCCAACCATGATTTACTATCCGAAGCCCCTGCACCTGCAAAATGCCTATGCTGGACTCGGGTATTCGCAGGGCAATCTGCCAGTGTGCGAAGATTTGGCTGGGCGGATTTTTTCTTTGCCCATGCATCCCTATCTTGAGGAAACTGTGCTGCAGCAGATCTGCTCAGAAGTGGAAAATGCGGTGAGCTGACGGAACAGCAGTTTTAAATAGTTATGAAAATTAATGTCCAGTCGGGTGCTTACCGTGAGTGGGTGGAAAAGAACTACACAGGGCAAAGCACATGAAAATCCTACTTTTTGGTAACAATACTCAACTCGGCTGGAAGTTAGAACGCAGCTCTGCAGTGAAATTCAAATGAAAGTTATCTCCACCATCATTCCCGACCTCCTCCTTATCGAACCCAAGGTATTTGGCGATGAACGCGGCTTTTTTTTAGAGAGTTTTAACCGCCGCAAATTTGCCGAGTTCACCGGGCGTGACGTGGACTTCGTGCAAGACAATCACAGCCGTTCGGCCAAAAACGTGCTGCGTGGCCTGCATTACCAAATCCAACAACCCCAAGGTAAACTGGTGCGCGTGGTGCAAGGATCGGTTTTTGACGTAGCCGTGGATATACGGCGCAGCTCATCTACCTTTGGGCAGTACGTCGCCATGGAACTTTCCGCCGCCAACAAACGGATGTTCTGGATACCCGAAGGCTTTGCGCATGGCTTTCTGGTCCTTTCGGATACCGCAGAGTTTCTCTATAAAACCACCGAGTACTGGGCGCCAGAATTCGAGCGCTGCATTGCCTGGAATGACCCGGCCATCAGCATCCAATGGCCCATCCAAGGCGAACCTGCCTTGTCCGTAAAAGACCGACAAGCCAAACGGTTAGCAGAGGCGGAACTCTTCGCATGACCAACTTCACAGCACACGTAAACCCCCACGCCGCCCAGCCCACGTCTCTCGTGGCATTGGGCAAAAGCCTCTGGCGCAATCGTCAACTCATCGTGCAAATGACCAAGCGCGAAGTGTTGGGTCGCTATAAAGGTTCTGTCATGGGCCTGGCCTGGTCCTTTTTTAACCCCGTGTTCATGTTGGTGGTGTACACCTTTGTTTTTTCAGAGATTTTTAAATCTCGTTGGGGTGGGATTGGTGGAGATGACAACAAAACACAATTTGCCGTACTGCTTTTTGTCGGCATGATTGTGCTTAGTCTGTTTAGCGAGGTACTAAACCGCGCCCCCGGATTGATTGTTTCCAACGTTAATTACGTCAAGAAGGTGGTGTTTCCGATTGAAATACTGCCAGTTATTGCTATGGGTGCCGCGTTGTTCCACAGCCTCATCAGTCTTGGAGTGCTGTTGGTCGCCTTTGCACTCTTTAATGGCTACTTGAATTGGACGTTGTTTTTTATCCCATTCGTGCTGCTTCCAATGATTATTCTCAACATGGGGCTTGCCTGGATACTGGCTTCCTTAGGCGTATTCCTGCGTGATGTCGGGCAAACCATCGGCATCATTACCACGGTGTTGATGTTCCTTTCCCCGGTCTTTTACCCGGTCTCCGCTGTGCCAGCGAGGTTTCGGCCGTTCATCATGGCCAACCCGCTTACCTTTATTATCGAGCAAGCAAGAGCAGTGTTGATCTTGGGACGTTTGCCAAATTGGGCGGGATTGGGTATTTACACCATCATTGCCACTGTAGTCGCGTGGGCAGGTTACGCCTGGTTCCAAAAAACCAGAAAAGGGTTTGCTGATGTCCTCTAACCCCGCTCCTTACTCCCCACTCCCCACTCCTCAGAAAGAGGCCGGCATCGCCATCCGCGTCAACAATCTCAGCAAATGCTATCAGATTTATGACACCCCGCGTGATAGGCTCAAGCAATTTGTCGTGCCAAAATTATACAAGGCGCTTTCGCCGCTGCGGCGGGTTTTTTCCACTCCTTACTCTCAACTTCCTACTTTCCATAAGGAATTCTGGGCGCTTAAGGATGTCTCATTTGAGGTGAAAAAGGGTGAAACTATTGGCATCATAGGACGCAACGGGTCGGGAAAATCGACACTTCTGCAGATCATTTGCGGTACTCTTACACCCACCAGCGGTGCGGTTGAAACAAACGGTCGGATTGCAGCATTGTTGGAGTTAGGTTCAGGCTTCAACCCAGAGTTTACTGGGCGTGAAAACGTTTATATGAATGGTGCTGTGCTGGGGCTAAACACGGAAGAAGTGAATGAGCGGTTTGATGATATCGCTGCCTTCGCCGACATCGGCGAATATATCGAGCAACCAGTTAAAACTTACTCTAGCGGGATGTTCGTCCGGCTGGCCTTTGCAGTAAACATTATGTCAAAGCCGGAGATCATGATTGTCGATGAAGCATTGTCAGTAGGTGATATGAGTTTCCAAGCCAAATGTATGACCGCACTCACCCGGATTCAGGAAGGGGGGGCAACGGTATTGTTTGTCAGTCACGATATCGGTGCTCTGAAAAGTCTATGCTCTAAAGGAATTTATCTTGAACGTGGCACGGTTCAGGAAATCGGTCCTGCTGGCGATGTCGCAGAACACTATACTCGAGCGATGCGCGAGGAAATGAACTCTGAGGGCATTTCCAGAAAGCCCTTGGCAGGCATGCAGCCAGAAGCAACGCCCTCCTTGGAAAGTCAAAAAAAAAGGAAAAAGCAGGAATTTAAGATTAGCAAGGAGTTTGAAAAGCAGGTTGCCCATTTTCGGTATGGAGATGGCGGCGCAAAAATCACATTTGCAGAATTGCTTGATGAGGAGTTACATCCGACAAACGCTGTCAGATTCAACCAATCTGTCTTTATAAGGGTCTACTTTGAGACTGCAACTGATAATGAAATTTCCTGTAACTACTATATCTTGGACGATAAGAGAAATCTCATCATTGGCGCAAGTTTGAACCTGGTGGATGGAGCTCAGCCTCTTTTGAGTGTCAAAAGCGGAGGGAGATATGTAGTGACATACAGAACCCGTCTTCCTCTCCATGAAGGGAATTACAGTGTCCAGTTGCAGATTACAAAGCCGATAGTACACGGGCATACAGCAACATTTCTCGATGTGATAGACGATGCCCTTGTTTTTAGAGTATCTCGACGGGAAGGTTTCCGTATATGGACAAAAGCTTTTGTTGAGAATGAAGTGGAGATTAAAGATTGTTAGCCAGATTGGTTCAAAGTATATTTGGTGCGAGAAAAAATAGTTTCTCGCAGTTGTGGTGTCCTGTATGCGGGGAAAAAACAGTTTCGTTTTTATCCCTGCCCGATTTTTACCGCGAGAAAGCACGACTTCATGGTTACGAGCACTTTGGCAAAGGGGAGATGATTTCACTCGAAACTTATTCCTGCTCCCACTGTGGCGCATCTGATCGTGAACGGTTATACGCCCTTTGGATTGATCAACATATCGAAAAAGGTTTTTTTTTGAAAGACATGCGTGTAATTCACTTTGCGCCTGAGTCCGCCCTGTCTGCCAAGTTAAGATGTCTAGCACTGTTCAATTACAAGACAGCTGATCTGCTAATTGATGATGTCGACTATAAAGTGGACATCATGGATATGCCATTTGAAGATGAAAGTTTTAATTTTTTTATTTGTAGTCATGTACTTGAACATGTTGAAAGTGACGACCAAGCTATTAGGGAACTCTACAGAATTACCAAACAGGGTGGATGCGGCATTCTTGTAGCACCTATTGTCGTGGGTTTGGAGAAGACGATAGAAGATCCAAGCGTGAAAGATGAATCCGAGCGCTGGAAGTTGTTTGGGCAAAATGATCATGTCAGACTCTATTCTCATGACGACTATGTCAAAAAAGTTCGGAGTCATGGTTTTCGGGTCGAAGAGTTTGGGGAAGAATATTTTGGTAGAGAGGTTTTTTGTTCGCTTGGACTTAAACCAACCAGTATTCTTTATGTGGTAAGTAAATGAAGCTTGTTTTTGAGCGAGTTCTGTATTTAGTGGACAAACGCCTCTCGCTTTGTTGGAACGAATAAATTGGAGTTTTTATAAAACATATGGCGAACAAAAATAAATCCTATCTGAAATTCGATCATGATGCATATGCCAAAACTCGCGCGCCAGATGATTTCTGGGGCCAGGTCCGCCGTACAGTACATGGTGTACCTGTTTCAGATGATCAGATAAAAATGATCGTAGATGCTATCCAATCAGCTCTAGTAATGAAGCCCGATGATACGCTGCTTGATATCGCCTGTGGTAATGGCGCGTTGGCGCATCTTTTTTTTGATGCATGCGCTGAATACTTGGGTGTAGACTTGTCAGAACATCTCATCTCTGTAGCTCGAAAAAATTTTGAAGCGTTGCCGCGCTACCAATTCAAGCAACAAGGTGCTGTGGAGTATGTGTGCCTAGAGCGCCAGCCAGAAAGATTCACAAAAGTGCTTTGCTATGGCAGTTTCCAGTATTTTCCTGCTGCTGATGCCGCAAGAGTCCTTCGTATTCTGTTCGATAAATTTTGCAATGTGCAGATCGTGTTCATCGGTAATCTTCCGGATAAAGATCGAGCGGCGGATTTTTATAAGACAAATCAGCCTAGTGCTGTGGAGTTGGCCGATTGTTATTCCCAGATAGGTATTTGGCGCACGAAGAGTGAATTTGCTCGGTTGGCTGGCGAAGCAGGATGGAAAGTGACATTTTCATTCATGCCGAACGAGTTTTACGCTTCCTATTATCGCTATGATGCCATGCTCAGTCGGTAGAGAAGGAGTTAAACATGGCTAAAAAAAGCGGTGTCGAAGAATTGGCGATATTTGGGGGCTCGAGCCTATTTGTCATTCCGAAATCGACATCAAATTTGTTGCGACCTGATTTTAAGAAGTTTCTAAGTTATTCAAAAATGTTTTTCGATCAGCATCAATACACCAACAATGGCCCAAACGTAAAACTTCTTGAGCAGCGACTGGCAGATTTTCATCAAACAGAGTTCTGTGTCACGTTTTGCAGCGGTTTTTGGGCAATAGCGCTCACAATTTCCGCGCTTGCACTCAAAGGCAAGAGTGAGATAGTGATGCCCTCATTGACCTATCGCCGTATGACTGATATTGTTGCGTGGGTGAATTTGAAGCCTCATTTTTGCGAAGTGGAACCAACAACCCTTGCTATGAGTGCAGCTACGGTAAGGCCTTGTGTCAATGCGCATACTGCCCTGATACTTGCCGTTCATCCCATTGTGAACTGTTGCGATATAGATGGTTTGGTCGCGTTAGCGAAAGAGAAGAACATCCCTTTGCTATTTGATTCCGTTGAATCTGTTTATGAATCGACCGCCTCTGGGAAAGTCGGGAGCTTTGGAAATGCGGAAGGTTTTTCTTTGCATGCATGCAAATTGATGAATGGATTCGGTGGGGGCTACATCACCACCAATGAAGCCGGCTTAGCGAGACAGCTGTCTTTGATGAGAGGATTTGGTTTTGAGGATATAGACAAAATTGTCGTGTCGGGTGGGATGAACGCCAAGCTCAACGAGATGCATGCGGCCATGACTCTTGCCAGCTTGGATGGCGTTGAGGAACAGGTTGCGCATAATCGGCAGCGCTATTATATCTACAGGCGTTTGCTGCCCGCTATTCCTGGCATACGGCTGCTTGAATTCGATGAGCGTTACCGGGCAGGTTATAAAAATATCGTAGTTGAATTACTTGATTCGTGGCCTTTGTGCCGTGCTGACACCTTAGCTGTATTGAATGCGGAAAATATTCTGGCGCGGGCTTATTACTCCCCGCCTTTACACCATAAACCCATGACATTCGCCAATGCGTCTGCAGAGTTGCCTGTGACGGACAGGCTCGCAGAAAGATTCTTGAACCTGCCCTGTGGGCAACTCGTCAGCAACGCTGACATAGCCGGTATTGTCGATATGTTGGGATTAATATCAGGAAACGCAAATCGGATCAGTGATCTTTTGCGTGAGAATGGTGTGGAATAAAATGAGTACGACCAACTTTGCTCTTTTCGGCGCAAAACCCGCTTTTGATAAGCCACTTCCCATCGGGCAACTCTACTTTCCCTCTTGGCAACGCTATGAGGCAGCATTTCATGGCATCTTTGAGCGGCAGTACTACAATAACAATGGCCCGCTTCACAACAAATTAGAAGAGAAACTCCAGCAATTCCTGGGCGTTCAGCACGCGATTTGTGTGAGTAATGCAACAATTGGTCTGATGATGGTGGCTGATGCCATGGGGCTTTCTGGGAAAGTGATTCTCCCTGCTTTTACCTTTATTGCTTCAGCGCAATCTTTGACTTGGGCCGGCCTGAAACCGGTTTTCTGCGATATTAATTTAGCCACCCATCAAATCGCCCTCGACCAGATTAGTGGATTGATCGATAAGGACGTAAGCGCGATCATGGGTGTGAATTTGTGGGGTGGCTCGTGCAATCCGAAAGAACTTTCTAAATTGGCTGCAGCCAATGGTGTTCAACTATATTTCGATTCTGCTCATGCCTTCGGTTGCACTGTTGATGGCGTATCGATCGGAAATTTTGGTGACGCCGAGGTGTTTTCTTTTCACGCGACCAAAATCTTGAGCGCGACCGAAGGAGGATGCATTTGTACGAATGATGAAAACCTGGCAGAACGTCTGCGAAGTATTCGGCCCAGTTACGGTACAGATAATCCGGTCAGCATTGTTAGGGTAGCAAATGCAAGGATGTCGGAAGCACAGGCCGCAATCGCGCTCATGAGCCTTGAGGATTTTCCTGAAAACCAAAAAAACAACGAGACCCTGTATCGATATTACGAAACACAGCTAGATACGATTCCAGGGCTACATCTAGTTAGGCCAACGGGGGTCAGTTTTTCGAATTATCAATACGTCGTTTGCAGTGTGGACGAGCGGGAATTTGGAATCCCCAGGGATTTGCTTATTGAGATACTTAAAGCAGAGAACGTGGTTGCACGGCGTTATTTCTACCCCGGTTTGCATCGTACTATCCCGTATGTTAATGATCTATCGTATTACCAAGATCGTTTACTCAACACCGATAGTCTTTGTGCGTCATGTATTCAGTTGCCAATTGGAGCCCTTGTTACAGCTCAAAGCGTTGAGCGCATTTGTAATATTCTCATCCAGGCGCATCAATCCTCGGCGGAAATCAGTTCGCGGTATGAAAAATAATTTAAAACTCGGCATCATGCAGCCCTACTTTTTCCCGTATTTGGGACACTTCTCCCTGATTGCGGCTGTGGATGAGTGGATCGTTTTTGATATTACGCAGTACACCCCAAAGACCTGGATGAATCGTAACCGTGTTCTCCACCCAAGTTCAGGATGGCAATATGTTACAGTGCCTTTGTCAAACTCGTCGATTTCGATCAATACCTCAGAAGCCAGGGTGTTAAATCTTTCCAAAACGAAGGCGAGTATAGTCGGTAAATTGAGTCACTATAAGAAAAAGGCACCTTACTTTGAGGCGGTCAATGCATTAGTCCAAGATGTCTTTGACGCAGCCACGGATGATTCGCTGGTACATTTAAATGTGTGCGGCCTGAGTACTGTATGTCGATATTTGGAAATACCATTTACGTATCGAATTTGCTCTGAGTTGAATTTGCCATTGCCTGTAAAATTACGACCCGGTGACTGGGCACCCGAAATATGCAGCCTGCTGGGCGCAACAAGTTATGTTAATCCGGTCGGCGGTCGGGAAATATTTGATCCGGCAGAGTTTGCGCGACGTGGAATTTCCCTGCATTTTATTCAAGCGAAGGAGTTTGTGTATGATACTGCCTCTTACCAATTTGAAGCAAATCTCTCAATTATCGATGTGTTGATGTGGAACGCTCCTTTAATTGTGGCAGAGGCAATTCGTAATTGTGTCGTGATAAGTGAAAATAACGCGTCGCAGATTAGTTAATAATTGTATTATGAAGAGGTTCAGATGCCAAAAGTTTCCGTAGTCCTGACATCATATAATCATGAAAAATTTATTTGCGAAGCGATTGATAGTGTCCTGAATCAAACCGTTACCGATTTTGAACTGATCATTTGGGATGACGCATCAGATGATAACTCTTGGGCCGTTATTCAAGGGTATGATGATGCTCGGATCAAAGCATTTCGTAATCAGCAACGTTTGATGGGCGGTAATCTTAATCGAGCATTAATACTCGTTTCCGGTGAATATGTCGCTGTTCACCATTCAGATGATGCATGGGAACTCGATAAGCTGGAAAAGCAAGTTGCCTTTCTGGATGCAAACCCCGAAATTGGGGCAGTCTTTACCTGGGTGCAAATCATCGATGAACACGGCCTTAAGTTGCCAGGAGATTGGTTTAATCAGGAAAAAATGACCCGATGGCAGTGGCTAAATCAGCTTTTTTATCAAGAAAATCATCTGAATCACCCTAGCGTTCTGATCAGGAAGCAGTGTTATCAAAATGTGGGTGTGTTCCGCTACGGACTTGCCCAGACAGCTGATGCCGAAATGTGGAGCAGGGTTTTAATAAAGTATCCGATTCATGTTATTCAAGAGAAATTGACTAAACACCGGAAATTTTCGGACAAGTCAAACGCCAGTGGCCAAAGAATTGATACAGTAATCAGGACTAACAACGAATGGAATGTGTTGCGGGAGAACTATCTTTCGATTACCAACTTTGAAGATATTGTCGCAATATTTCCGGATCTCGAACATTTTAGAAACCCGGAAGGTTTTGATAATAAGTTTTTATTGGCCATGGCCTGCTTATATGAATGCAAGCAGAGAAGTGCTTGGCAATTGGGCCTGACCTGGTTGCTCGAGTTGATTAATAATGAAACGAGTCGCGAAAAAATAAAAAAATTGTACTCTTTTTCAGATCGGGATTTCATCAGATTGACCGCAGATTTTGATGTTTATTCGGTTGAGCAGGAAATCCTGATCGCCGAGCGTAACCAGCAGATCGCCGAGCGTGACCAACAGATCGCCGAGCATGACCAGCAGATCGCCGACCAGGATGCAACAATCAAGGGGATTTATTCTTCACGTTCGTGGCGACTGACCCGGCCTCTACGTTTTGTTGTGCGACTTTTAGGAAAAATCTTTGCTGCGTTACACAATACGACCTCATGGAAAGCTACTGTGCTACTTCATGGTCTCACTACATATGGAACAGAATGCTATGACGCAAAAATTAGAGCTGTTCCCCAAGATGCGCGACCGCGCGTTGTGCATGTGATTGGTAACTTTTTGACTGGCGGCTCGTCAAGACTGGTTTTGGATTTGTTCGAACATCTTGGCCATCTCTATGAGCAAGAAGTGGTAACACAGTTTAACCCCGATCCTCCCAATTATTCTGGAATCCCGATCCACGAATTTAATAGACATCAGACGCAACAGTTTATTGACTATTTAAGTCGATTTCAACCTGAACTGGTTCACATCCACTACTGGGAAGATAATCGTTGGTATGGCAAGATGATCGACGCAATTCATGCATTTGGTTGCAAGGTGGTGGAGAATATCAACACGCCGGTCGCTCCTTATGAAGATGCTTGCGTCAGCTGCTACGTTTATGTGAGTGATTACGTCAAGAATACATTCGGAAAAATTATCGGATCAAGTCTTACGATCTATCCGGGCAGTAATTTTCAGATGTTTGTCCGTGAACCATCTCAATCAATTCCAGAAGATTGCATCGGCATGGTATACCGTCTGGATATCGACAAGCTCAGAAAGAATGCGATTGATGTTTTTATAAAAGTAGTCCAGAAGAGGCCGCAAACGAAAGTCATCATTGTCGGAGGGGGCCGTTTTCTAGAACCTTACAAGGCTGCGGTCAAGGCGCACAAAGTTGAAAGCGCCTTTAACTTTACCGATTTCGTGCCCTACGAAACATTACCCGCACTTTATGCGCAAATGAGCATCTTTGTTGCCCCAGTCTGGAAGGAGAGTTTCGGCCAAGTTAGTCCTTTCGCCATGAGTATGGGCATTCCCGTGGCGGGCTATAACGTTGGCGCATTAGCTGAAATCCTTGGCGACAATAGCCTTCTTGCACCACCCGGTGATAGTGATGCGCTTGCGGAAATCATCATTCGCTTGCTGGACGATAGACAACGCCTCCTACAGATTGGTCAGCGAAACCGCGAACTCGCCCACAGGTTATTTTCAGTGGAAACCATGATAGGAAGTTACGCCAAGTTGTATCATGAATTAATTGGGAATAAACAATGAAAATCGCACTTTTTGTGCACTGCTTTTTTCCGGAACACTTTTACGGTACTGAAACCTACACTCTACAACTCGCTCAACATTTACAAAATGTGGGGCATGAAGTCACGGTAGTGTCAGCAATTTTTCAGGGAGAATCACGAAAGCAAGCTCTGTTGACTGAGTATGTGTACCAGGGAATAAGGGTTGTCTGCATAGATAAAAACTATGTGCCGCATAGTCGAATCAAGGAAACTTACTATCAGGAGCCCATGCGGGACGTATTACGTGAGGTGCTTTCAAAACTCAGACCCGATCTTGTGCACGTTACTCACCTGATTAACCATACCGCAGTTTTGCTGGAAGTGGCCCGAGAGCAAGAAATCCCAACCGTAGCCACACTGACGGATTTTTTTGGGTTTTGTTATAATAAAAAGCTGGAAGCGGCAGATGGGTCGTTGTGTGCAGGGCCGAATCGTCGACGAACAAATTGTTTAGCTTGTCACCTTAAAGCAGACATATCTAGCAGGCCCGCATGGATGCGCAGCGTACTTACAACGAATACAGGCACAAAATTGTGCGCAGAATTGCTAACCGGCATTGGGAGACTGCCGGTTATTCGTTCGAGGGAACTTGGCGGACTGGTTCAAGACATTAAACAATATCCTGACGTATTCGCTAATTGTTACCGAAACTATCGTGCCGTAATTACCCCTACACGGTTTTTGCGTAAAGCATATGAAGCAAATGGGTTAGCGGTACCGGCTTTCGACATTCGCTTTGGCGTTGATGTGAATCGTGAACCTAAGCCCGCAAGGCAGGCAGGCAGTAAAATACAGTTCGGGTTCATTGGACAGATTGCCCCGCACAAGGGTACTGACATATTGATTGATGCCTTCAGCTCGTTGCCGAAGGGCAAAGCCGAGCTCCACATCTACGGACCGGAAGACCAGTCGGTGCATTACATGGCAGCGTTGAGGCAGGCTGCCGCAGGGCTCGATATTCGTTTCCACGGCACTTTTCCCAGTGAGCGCATGGCAGAGGTCCTTGCTGGGCTGGATGTGCTGGTTATCCCTTCGCGTTGGTACGAAAACTGCCCGTTAGTTCTATTGAATGGGCTGGCTACACACACCCCGGTTGTCGTTTCTGATGTTGAGGGAATGACTGAGTTTGTCGAGGAAGGGGTGAGTGGCCTTAGTTTTCGGCGTGGCAGTGCTGCCTCGTTACGGCAGATTTTGCAAAGATTTATTGACAGTTCCGGACTGGCGGCCAATCTATCTACAACAACGGAATACCCCAGAACAACGTTTGCGATGGTTCAGGACGTGTTGTCAGTATATCACCGGGTTATGATGAATTAATGGCATTTTTATGTTAATTTTTTTTTCCAGCTTAGCGAAAGGAGCGATGGCATCATGGATTATGGAATGGGTTGCAGGTTAAAGTTAGAAGATTGGTTTGCACTTAATCAGGATAAGATTTTTCATGACCCATCTCTAAGGCAATTCGTTAGCCCGTTTCCTCCTGTCGAATTGATGGCAATTGTGGGTGGCCTACATAACGAAAAAGATTTCGCCGCGCATGGCACCGAGATTTACCGCGCGTTGTCCGTTGCTATGCAGAAACCTTTATCGGAGTATCAATCGATCTTGGATTTTGGTTGTGGTTGCGGGCGGTTGGCACGGATGTTCAAAGGCCATCCTGGCCACATTGCGGGATGCGATATTGATGCACGGCACATTGAGTGGGTCAACAATAATCTGCCGTTCATGGAGGCAAAACTTTCAAGCAAACTCCCTCCTATCCCATATGTCGACAATGAATTTGAGGCAATTATTTCTATTTCGATTTTTACGCATCTGACAGAATATAGCCAGGATCAATTCCTGGCAGAATTGCATCGCGTATGTCAACCAGATGGAAGATTATTTTTGACGGTACATGGACAACGCGCCCTGAGTCGAGCTTTGAGTGAACCAGCAATCCGTGCCATGCTGGATATGGATGATCAAGGTTTTCAAACTGCGCAGCGTGATTTTCAAGAAAATCGTCATGCTTTTGTACTGCAACATGGCCACTTGACAACAGAGCCGGAAAATCTTTCTGTGTTCAAGCGCATCAAAGGTTTCGTATTTGGCACCAAGACAATGGCCGTAGAAAAGTATGAATATGGCATCACCTTCGTTCCCGAGGATTATTTGCGGGCGCATTGGGGAAGGTGGTTTGACATCATTGATTATCACCATGGCGGCATACACAATTTTCAGGATATCGTAGTGTTATCCCCCAAAAAATAATCCCGTATTTTTCAACAGGATATTCATGCAGAAGCGTTTTTTGATTTTGGGCGGAACGGGCTTTATCGGCTCGCATTTGTGTGATGCTTTGCTATCGGCAGGTCATACCGTCAGGCTGTTTAATAGATTGGGCAGACCTCTATACCGTAAATTTGCCGAACATGAGCAAGTAGAATTAATGTCAGGCGATTTCTATTCGACGGCGGATGTCGAGCAAGCTGTTTTGGGATGTCATGTAATCTTTCATCTCATTTCAACCACCTTGCCTAAGTCCTCCAACGACGACCCCATATATGACGTTGAGAGCAATGTCATTGCTACCCTAAGGTTGTTGAATGCGGCAAGGCATTCTGGCGTTGAAAAAATAGTATTTGTTTCTTCCGGGGGGACGGTATATGGTGTTCCAAGGTCTGTCCCTATCTCCGAAACACACCCGACTAACCCTGTCTGTTCTTATGGTATCGGCAAACTGACCATTGAAAAATATTTGCATTTGTACAAAATCTTGCATGGGTTGAATTATTGTATATTACGTTTGGCCAATCCTTTTGGTGAGCGACAGCGTGTCAATGCGGCCCAGGGGGCGGTGGCTGTTTTTATGAACCGTGCTATCCATAACCTGCCGATTGAAATTTGGGGGGATGGATCGGTTGTGCGAGACTACATTTACATTACTGATATAGCCGATGCGCTGGTGAAGGCGGCGTTTTATAGCGGTAAAGAACGGTTGTTCAACATCGGCTCGGGAAATGGTAAAAGCCTGAATGACATTTTGGCCGAGATTGAAGGGCTGTTGGATCGCCCTGTCGCCCGTACCTATTTGCCGGGGCGTGTCTTTGATGTTCCCGCTAATGTTCTTGATATCGTACATGCTCAAAAGCATCTTGCCTGGTCGCCACAGGTGTCCTTTAAGGAGGGCTTGGCGCGCACCTTACGTTGGCTAGAGAATCCTCACGGTAAAGACTGAAAGATCATGCCAAAGGGAACAACGTTTGACGGGCTTTTTTCGCTACGATTATTTGCGATGAGCAGGCATTGAACCCGATGAAAATACTGCTGACTGCCCATCAATTTTTTCCAGACTATAGAGCAGGGACTGAAGTTTTAACTTACTCGGTTGCCCGAGAACTAATCGAACGCGGCCATGAGGTACGTGTCTTAACTGCCCATCCGACTGAACAGAAAATGTTGGATGAGGAAAGATTCGACGAATATCAGTACGAAGGAATTTCTGTTTACCGCTTTTATCACGCCTACACTCCGATGGCTGGGCAGTGCTCGATGGTTGAGCTCAGTTTCGATAATCATCTGGCCGCCAAGCATTTCAAACAAATTTTGGAAGAATTCAAGCCAGATGTGGTGCATTTTTTCCATTTGAACCGCTTGGGTACCGGCTTGATCGAGTTGGCCGTACGAGCTGAAATTCCAGCCTTTATGACACCTACAGACTTTTGGGCTATTTGTCCCACTGTGCAGCTCGTATTGAGCAATGGTAGCTTGTGTCGAGGGCCAAGTGTTTATGCAGGAAATTGTGTGAAACACTTTGCCGAGAGCACTCAAAATGGCCTGATTGCTATTCTTGCTAAATACCTGCCAACCACGTTAGCCGACCTTTTGGCACGGCTCACTCAAGCGGATCTTATGCCGTCCTACCCGCATCAGGTCGAGGTAAAGGCGCTTTGTTCTCGCTTAGCAATAAATGTGGCACGACTAAACCAATTAAATAAAATTGTTGCTCCCAACTCTTTTATGAGTAAGCTGCTGGTGCGGTATGGTATTTCACCTCACTTGATTATTCAGGCCAGCTATGGCATTGATGTTAATAGGAATGTTGAGATTGCCCCACGCCGATCATCCAGTCATCCATTCCGGGTCGGATATATCGGCACACTCGCACAGCATAAGGGGTGTCATATACTTATCGAAGCCTTCAAATCTCTTCCGAGTGGCCGAGCGATTTTGAAGATATATGGCAGGACGGAAGAATTTCCCGTATATTTAAGCAAATTGAAGCAACTTGCGGCCCAGCAAAATTTTATTGAGTTTTGCGGAGTCTTCCATAATTCAAAAATTGCGGAGGTTATGGCCGACCTTGATGTGTTGGTCGTTCCGTCCCTTTGGTACGAAAACACCCCGTTAGTAGTTTATTCGGCTCAAGCGGCACGTTGTCCGGTGGTCGCTTCTGATTTCCCCGGTATTTCTGAGGTCGTTCGAGACGAGGTAAATGGCCTGCTATTTGAAGCAGGCAATCCGAAAGATTTAGCAAGGCAGCTTGCCAGACTTATTAATGAACCTGGTCTTGCTGAACAACTCAGCACAAATGCCCAACAACCGAAATCAACGAGCAGTTATGTGGATGAGCTGCTGAGTCTATGGACATCAGCGTAAATGCATAGTGTTACTGTCATAATCGTGAACTGGAATAGCGGAACACTCCTTGCTAAGTGTTTGCAACATCTTGAACGGCAAACCTTTTTCCCTTTGCGCGTGTTTGTGGTAGACAATGCGAGTACTGATAATTCCGCTGCCTGTGCTGAGGGATTCTCTAATGTCACCTTGCTTAGAATGGCAGCCAATCATGGTTTCGCTGGTGGTAACAATGTTGCACTCGCTCAGTGCGAAACCGAGTTTGTTGCCCTGCTGAACCCCGATGCTTTTCCAGAGCCGGACTGGCTTGAATCTCTGCTCATGGCTGCTTCCGCTCACTCTGAAGTAGCGGCGTTTGGCTCTCGCCAGCTTTGTGATGAAACTCCTGGTATTTTGGATGGAATAGGTGATAGCTACCTGATAAGTGGACGGGTGTTGCGTGCGCGCTTTGGGGAACTTCAGCAAACGAACGATTTAATAGAGAAGGAGATATTCTCACCCTGCGCAGCAGCAGCTTTGTATCGGCGGCAGGCTTTGGTCGATATCGGTGGGTTTGATGAGGATTATTTTTGTTACGTTGAAGATGTCGACTTGGGTTTTCGTTTGCATCTGGCGGGACATAAAGCCATGTATGTACCGGAAGCAGTGGTTCGTCATGTCGGTTCGGCCACCACAGGTGGGCAGCACAGCGATTTTGCGGTGTATTATGGACACCGCAATCTGGTATGGACTTTCATCAAAAACATGCCGGGCATTTTGTTCTTGCTACTGTTGCCTCTGCATGGTTTGCTCAATCTGGCTAGCATCATCTGGTTCGCATTGCAGGGGCGGGGTGGGGTGATTGGGCGAGCCAAGCGTGATGCCTTGTTGGATTTGCCGAAAATGTGGCGCAAGCGGCAACGTATTCAAAAGAGTCGGGTTGCTTCGATCGGTGAGATTTGGCGATTGTTAGATAAACGGATAGTTACGACAAAATTTGGCAGAAAAGACATATGAATCCCGTCATTTCAACAGTTATTGTAAATTATAACGCAGGTACAATGTTACGTAGCTGTGTCGATTCGTTGCTGAATTGCCCACTGGCAATTGAAATTATCGTGGTTGATAACGCATCGACGGATGGCAGTTTGGAGGCTTTGCTGGGACTGCCTGGCGTACAGATAATTAAAAATCCAAGCAATGTTGGTTTCGCTGCGGCATGTAATAGAGGGGTGCATGTTGCTTCTGCCCAGTTTTTGTTGTTCCTAAATCCAGACTGCTCGTTTCAGCCGGGAGCCTTGGCTGAATTGTTGGACGCGATGGCGATAAATACAGGTGTGGGTATGGTGGGCGGTTTTCTTGCTAATTTGGATGGGACCGAACAAGCAGGCGGTCGTCGGGCAATACCTACCCCTTGGCGTTCTTTTGTGCGCGTCTTTGGGCTGGCCCGTTTTTCGGATCGTTGGCCGCGCCTGTTCTTTGATTTTTACCTGCATAAACAACCGTTGCCAGATCACGCCATTGAGGTGGAGGCGATTTCTGGCGCCTGTATGATGGTCAGACGTGAGGCGATGCAGGATGTCGGAGAGTGGGACGAGGGCTATTTTCTTCATTGTGAAGATTTGGACTGGTGTATGCGTTTTCGACAACATGGGTGGAAGATTCTGTTTGTCCCCTCGGCTCGAATCACTCATGCCTTGAGTGTTTGCGGGAAAAGTAGGCCGGTATTTGTCGAGTGGCATAAGCATAAAGGGATGATGCGGTTTTACCGTAAATTTTATAGACACCAGTATCCGGGTGGTTTGATGTGGCTGGTAGCCCTGGGCGTTTGGCTCCGTTTCGGAGCGATTGCCGCTTATTATGGTACGCGCCATGTTGGACGAAAGGTGGGTGTCAGCCATGCATGAAAAGCGGGTTGCCGTCTTGGGGGCCACAAGCCTGGTCGGCGAGTGTCTGTTGCCGCTGCTTGTCCGTGACGGATGGCGGGTAATGGCCTTATCCAGACGCAAGATCGACAGGAAGGATGGCAGCATTGAGTGGCAGCGTCTAGACAAAGAGAGTTTAAAACCAGAGAATTATCAGGGAGGAGAGTCGATAAGCCATTGCATTTGTCTCGCGCCTCTCTGGGTTTTGTCAGATTACCTCGATTTATTTGCTATGCTTAAAATCCGGCGCTTGGTAGTGCTCTCATCAACCAGCCGGTTTACGAAAGATACCTCTTCCGATCCGGAAGAGCAGGCTGTGGCCCGGCGCCTGGCCGAGGCTGAAATGCTGCTACAGACATGGGGGGAATCCCATGGCGTAGAGTGGGTGATCCTGCGCCCGACCCTGATCTATGGCTTGGGACGGGATAAAAATATTGCCGAGATCGCTCGCTTTATACGGCGTTTTGGCTTTTTCCCATTGTGCGGAAGAGCTAGTGGTCTCCGGCAACCCATCCATGCTCAGGACGTGGCTACAGTCTGTCTGTCTGCTTTGCAAGAGCCGGCGGCGGCGAATCGGGCCTATAACGTCTCAGGAGGTGAAACGCTGAATTATTGCACAATGGTGGCGCGCGTTTTCAGAGCAATGGGTCGAAGTCCACGCCTGGTGTCCATTCCGTTGTTCGTCTTCCGGATGGCTTTAGTGCTGCCGCAATTTTTGCCACGCTATCGGCATGTTACGGCCTCGATGGCCGAGCGTATGAACCGGGATCTGGTGTTTGATCACAAGGAGGCTGCGCTAGACTTGGCATTTAAACCGAGGACGTTTGTCTTGTCGGAAGGGGATGTAGTGGTGTAAGGGTAGTGATTTTAATAGGTTGAAATTGGAGTAGGGCATGAAGAAAAGAGCATTGATCACCGGGATTACCGGCCAGGATGGGGCTTATCTGGCCGAGTTTCTCCTGGCTAAAGGCTATGAAGTGCACGGTATCAAAAGGCGGACCTCTCTATTTAATACTGACCGGATTGATCACCTCTATCAAGACCCGCACGAGAAGGACCGGCGTCTCTTTCTCCATCACGGCGATATGACGGATTCAAGTAGCCTGATCAGCATTGTTCAGCAGGTTCAACCGGACGAGATATACAACCTGGCAGCCCAGAGCCATGTGGCGGTTTCGTTCGAGGAACCCGAATATACAGCCAATTCTGATGCACTTGGGGTGTTGCGTCTTCTCGATGCCATCCGGATCCTCGGGCTTGAAAAGAAAACCCGGTTCTATCAGGCCTCGACCTCAGAATTGTTCGGCAAGGTGCAAGAGGTCCCGCAACGGGAGACAACCCCATTTTATCCCCGTTCGCCTTATGCGGTCGCCAAATTGTATGCCTACTGGATTACCGTTAACTATCGGGAGGCCTACGGGATCTATGCCTGTAACGGCATCCTGTTCAACCATGAGTCGCCGGTCAGGGGTGAAACATTTGTCACCCGCAAAGTGACCAGGGCCCTGGCCCGGATCAAGCTGGGATTACAGGATTGTCTCTATCTCGGCAATCTTGATGCGAAGCGGGATTGGGGCCATGCCAAAGACTACGTTGAAATGCAATGGCTTATGCTGCAGCAGGAAACGCCGGAGGACTTTGTGATCGCCACAGGAGAACAGTACAGTGTCAGGGATTTCGTCGATGCCGCGGCCGCTGAATTGGGGATGAGCCTGCGTTGGGAAGGGCAGGGCCTTGCCGAAAAGGCCTATGATACTGCCGGCAAATGCCTTGTGGCTGTCGATCCTCGCTATTTCCGGCCGACCGAGGTGGAAACTTTGCTCGGAGACCCAACAAAAGCCAGGGAAAAGCTTGGTTGGGTACCGAAGATAACCTTTAAGGAAATGGTCGAAGAAATGGTGAGAGAAGATTTTATAAGCGCCAAACGTGATGCATTGATCACGCTACATGGCTATAAGGCAATGGACTACCACGAGTAACGATATTATGGATAAGAATGCAACTGTTTACATCGCCGGGCACCGTGGACTGGTAGGCTCGGCCATCCTTCGGGAGTTTCTGGCCGCAGGCCATAATCCGCAGAGCATAATCCTCAGCACCCATGCTGAACTTAACCTTGCCAATCAGGCAGAGACCCAGGCTTTTTTTGAAAATAAACAACCAGATTATGTCATCCTGGCCGCAGCCAAGGTCGGTGGAATTATGGCCAATAACACATACCCGGCTGATTTTATCTATGACAACCTGATAATTCAGGCCAATGTCATTCACGCTGCCTATCTTGCCGGGGTTAAACGCCTCTTGTTTCTCGGCTCATCCTGCATTTATCCGCGGAGTTGTCCGCAGCCTATTAAGGAAGAATATTTACTTACCGGGCCTCTTGAACCCACTAACCGGCCGTATGCGCTGGCTAAGATTGCCGGAATTGAACAATGCTGGAGTTATAACCGACAATATAGAACAAGGTTTCTTGCTGTGATGCCGACTAACTTGTATGGCTCCGGTGATCACTATGATCTTAATGATAGCCATGTCATTCCAGCCCTTATCCGCAAGTTTCATCTGGCAAAACTTGCCATGCACGGCGACTGGCAGAGTATTGAGCAGGATGCTTGTCGGCGTGGGCCCATACCGGAGGATATCATGGCAACTTTGAAGGAGGGGGGCAGACAAGTAATACTTTGGGGTGACGGTAGTTCCTACAGGGAATTCATGTACATCAATGATATGGCAAAAGCCTGTCTGTTTTTGATGCAGCTTCCTGAAGATGTTTACAACTTAGTCCTTAATCTTCACTCCTCTTCCCTTGGCTCTGGGCCCCCTTTGATCAATGTCGGTACTGGCGAGGATTTGACGATCAGGGAGATGGCCGCTATCGTTGCCGAGGTTGTCGGGTATCACGGAGAGATTATTTGGGATACAACCAAGCCGAACGGCACACCGCGCAAGGTGCTTGATGTCACCCGGATCAAAAGACTTGGTTGGAGCCCGGGCGTCAAGATGGCCGATGGCCTGCAGCATGCCTATGCTGCCTATTTGAAAAAATAAGGAGAAGAGAGAGTGCCGTTTGCAACCGAGGCCGCGAATCGTCCGCAGGGAGTGATCAGGGATATCCTGGCAAACCTGTTTGGCAAAGGCTGGGTTGCTTTATTAACGGTTCTGTTTGTCCCTTTTTTAATTCGGTATCTGGGGATTGAGGCTTACGGTCTGGTGGGATTTTTTATCACCTTGCAGGCCGTGCTGCTGCTGCTTGATTTCGGTTTCAGCACGACCCTGAACCGGTCGCTCTCCGCCTGTAGCGGCGCGGAGATCGCCCATGACGTCGTTGTCCTTGCAGAGACCCTGGAGCGCCTGTTCATCGGTTTTTCTGTGCTGGTTCTGCTGGTTGTGCTTCTCGCTGCACCGTGGTTGGTCAGCCATTGGCTTGTTGCAGGTACCCTACAGCCGCTCAGTGTCAAGCATGCCCTGCAATTGATGGCTGTCGCCATAGCGTTTCAGCTGCCCTTCATGCTTTATGCTGGTGGCTTGACCGGCCTGGGACGGCAGGCCGATGTTAATATTCTGCTGGCGGCCTGCGCTACCTTGCGCTTCGGAGGTGCTGTGCTGGTATTGCTGGCGGTTCCGACCATAGAGGCCTTTTTTGTTTGGCAGATCGTGGCGGTGGCGAGCCAGACCCTTATGGCCCGTTGGTTTTTCTTTCGGTTGCTGCAGAGCAGGTCGGGCCCGTCCCGCCCAGCGACTGCAGGGGTCTTGAAAAAACACGTTGGTTTTGCCACTGGGGTCGGCATGACAGCCGTTTTAGGTGTTGTTCTGACCCAGCTCGATAAATTCATGCTGAGCAAATTGCTGCCGTTGGGGGAGTACGGTTATTACACCTTGGCCTGGACGCTTTCAACCATGTTGCTGATGCTGGCCGGCCCGGTTGTTTCGGCATTTTTTCCACGTCTGGCCGCCGAGGTTGTCCGTTCCGAGGGCAATCTGGAAACCTCCTATCATGCCGGTTGTCAGTTGATTGCGGTTGCGGTAATGCCGGCAGGCGCTCTGCTCTTGTTTTTTTCAACCGAGGTCCTGGAGCTGTGGGTCGGTCAGATCGGGACACTTCAGCAGGTCAGCGGTTTGGTGGTTTGTCTTGCTTTAGGGACTCTCCTTAACACTCTGGTTCAGTTGCCTCATGCCCTGCAATTGGCCTATGGCCTATCTTATTTTGGCTTTTATGCTAATCTGCTTTCTGTTGCGCTGGCCGTGCCAGCCCTTTACTACGGGGTGCAACAGGCCGGCGCTCAGGGCGCTGCCTGGGTTTGGGTGGGTTTGAATGCGGCCTATGTTGTTGTGGGCGTTCCTCTGATGCACCGTTGGTTGCTGCGCGGCCATCTCTTCCGTTGGCTGCGATCTGATGTCTTGCTGCCAATGGTAACCGTTATTGCGGTAGTGGCAGTGGCGCGCCGATTTTTGGTGCTTACGCCGAACCACCCCTTGTTGAATCTGGTTCTGCTCGGATTATGTTATCTTGCCGCCACTGTTTCTTGTGTGTTGGTGTTGCCCGGGGCACGTTACTATCTGATGTCCTTGCGCCGGTCGCGGTTGGCTAAGTTATGAATTGTTACAGAGGGGCAAATGTTTTATAAAGAGCGTATTCGCCACATAGGATGTGGTGACCGAGTCCTCGAGATCGGGCCTGGCAGTTCGCCGCATCCGCGTGCCGATGTCCTGCTGGAACGCCGGTTTTTGCGAGAGGATGCCCAGCAACAACGGGGCGGAATGCCTGAGCTTGCCACCACTAAACAGCTGGTTTTCTACGATGGTGGCCGCTTTCCGTTTGCTGACCACGAATTTGACTACGTCATCTGTTCGCATGTAATCGAGCATGTCGAGGACGTCGAGGCGTTTTTGCAGGAGGTCTTTAGGGTTGGCCGGCGGGGATATATCGAGTTTCCAACCGTTTATTACGAATATCTCTATAACTTTTCAGTGCATAGGCAATTAGTCCATTACGAAGGTGATGAACTGCGTTATCTGCCCAAGTCCGATTCAGGGTTGGCATTGTTTCAGCCTTTGCAAGCGATGTTTTACCGTTCGCTCGAACTGGGGTATTCTGATCTGGTCGAAGACCTTAAGTATTTGATGTTTCAGGGTTTTGAGTGGGAGAGGCCCTTTCGGGTCCGTCGGGTATTCACTATAGAGGAGCTTGCCGTGTCGCCGCAGATTCTTGTTCGGCCACCGACAATGCTCTGCAAGATCAGACGTTGCCTACGGTGGTGCCAGGCGCGGTTATCTTGAACAGACAAGCGAGTCTTGACGATGGAATTTTTGCGGAAATGGATTAATGCCCTGGTGCCGGTTCGTCATTGGCTCGGCCTGATTTACCTGCCACGATACGCACGGCACTGGCAGATATTTCAGCGCCTTTCGGGACATAGACTGAGGCTCCGGGACAGTTACCCTGTGCTGACCGACTGGGTGCCTGCCACCCCCTTTGATCCTCATTATTTTTATCAGGGGGCCTGGTTGGCCCGAAAAATTGCTGCCCTGTCTCCGGCATTGCATATTGATGTCGGTTCGAGCGTGCTGACCATGAGTGTGTTGAGCGGCCATGTGCCTACCGTATTTGTCGACTACCGGCCCCTCAAGGCCAGGTTGACGAACCTCCATAGCATTGCCGGCAGCATAGTGAGCCTGCCGTTTGCCACCAGGGGCATTGCTTCCCTCTCTAGCCTGCACGTTCTTGAACATATCGGTCTTGGTCGCTATGGTGATTCGCTTGATCCGGAGGGGAGCAGCAAGGCAGCGCGTGAACTTGCGCGGGTTGTGGCGCCGGACGGCAGGTTGTTTATTGCCGTGCCAATAGGCCGGCCGCGGGTATGTTTCAATGCCCATCGGATTTTTTCGCCGACTGCTGTTCCCCCCTTATTTCCTGGCCTGGGCCTGCTCGATTTTTCCTGGGTTGATGATGCCGGTTGTCTGCACGAGGCAGGCCGGCCGGAGGATGCCGCAGATCAGAATTATGGTTGCGGCCTTTACGAATTTGTGAGGGAAGATAATGATTAAAGCGATTCGCCAGGTCTTGGCCCGCACGCCGATCCTTGCCTTCAATCAGGTCTATCGCGACCGCTGGGTGGCGAGGCAGGCAGCCGGTATTGCAGCCGGCAGCCGGGTGCTTGATCTTGGGGCCGGATCTTGTCCTTACCGAGCATTGTTTAGTCATTGCGAATATCGGACGCAGGACTTTGTCGGCCTGCAGGGCCATCAATTGCGATATGGCGGTTACGGACAGATCGATTTTGTCTGTGACGCCGCCGCGGTGCCGGCAGCCGATGGTAGTTTTGACACCATTTTGTGCACGGAGATGCTTGAGCATGTCCCGGACCCACCGGCGATTATCCATGAATGCGCCC
>Ga0208863_1000252_pt1 | contig 65587 bp, 64 predicted proteins | sample RifOxyD3_FD_184040 | JGI IMG/M metagenome (GOLD analysis project Ga0208863, IMG submission 184040) | Soil microbial communities from Rifle, Colorado - Rifle Oxygen_injection D3 (SPAdes) | ecosystem: Environmental > Terrestrial > Deep subsurface > Rock core/Sediment | place: Rifle, Colorado... | reverse complement strand
GCACAACAAAGCGATTTTCAAGATCATAAAAATCACGATTCGTTTATATTCAAATGGTTATGTTGTCTGGTTGCGTTTCTATACACCAAAATAAACAGTATTATCCTTTCGCCTGTTAAACTCCGGTCAAGGAGAACATTATGTGGACATACAACAAGCGTCATCAACCCGGCTTCACGCTGGTCGAACTGGCGATCGTACTGGTGATCATCGGTCTGGTACTAGCCGCCGTACTCAAGGGTCAGGAGATGATACAAAATGCCAAGGTCAAAAATCTGGTCAACGACCTGAAGAGCGTCAGCGTCGCCTACTACGCCTATCAGGATCGCTACAAGGCGGTGCCCGGCGACGATGCCGCAGCCGCCAACCATTTCACCGGTGGTGTCAACGGCGGGGGCGATGGTGCAATCACCGGGCTTTATACGGCAACGGCTGCACTTGTCGCAGCTACTGAGAGCAATAACTTCTGGCAACATACCCGCATGGCCGGCTTCATGACAGGAACTGCCACTGCCGCCGCCGCCAACCCGCCCACCAATTCACTGGGCGGTCTCCTGGGCATACAATCTCAGGTCAGCGCAACCGGTGGATCGACCTATGGCATAACCGGTCCGGTTGCATGCGCAGGCGGAGTTCCCTGGAAAATAGCCCAGGCTGCCGACGAACTGCTCGATGACGGCAACAGCGACACAGGAACAGTGCGCGCAGGGGCAGCAGGGGCTGCCAACCTGGCCACGACAGCAGCGGTTTCCGGTGCATACGGAACAGCCGCCGCCCCCGCCGATACGGAAACACTGCATACGATTTGCATGAAAATATAGCTGATCACAGCCCGCTCCGGCGGGCTATGGATTACACGTTGATTCATTATTTCCGGGGAGAATACCATGTGGAAATACAACAAAGGCTTTACGCTGGTTGAACTCGCCATCGTGCTGGTCATCATCGGCCTGCTGCTGGGCGGCGTATTAAAAGGCCAGGAGATGATCGAAAACGGCAAGATCAAGAATCTTAAAAACGATGTACAGGGCGTCACCGCCGCCTATTACGCCTACCGGGATCGCTACAATGCACTGCCCGGTGACGACAGCAACGCCGATAACCGCTGGACATCGGCCGCAGCCCCCGCCGCGACGGGTGGGAATGCCAACGGCCTTGTGGGTGACAATACCTGGACTCAGTGCACGTCCGCACTGATCGAACCTGAAAACTGTACTTTCATACATCATCTGCGTCTGGCCGGTCTGGTTACGGGTCAACCCAACACCTCAGACCCGGTCAATGCCTACGGCGGCGTTATTCGCGTGATCCAGAACATCAACACCACACCGGCTAATACCGCCTATGTCGTCGGTTTAAACCTGTGCTTCGGCAATCTGCCCTCCAAGGCCGCCGAAGCACTGGATGCCGGTTTTGACGATGGCAACCCCGCCACCGGTAACGTGCGCGCAGCACTTGGCGCCGGCAACACCCCCCCTATCGCGGCCGCACCTGCCGCTTACTTAGACCCCAACACCTATACCGTTTGCAAACTACTATAACGTTCCCTGCTAACCATTTTCAGTTTCAAGCCCGCTCATACGGGCTTGAACATGCAGAAATTAATAAGGTATGTTATGTTTATACCTCGTCATACCTAGAGAGATACCTACCATGACTACAGTCACAGCTCGCCCAATTGCGGTCAAACTAGACCAGGATATTCGAGATCGCATCAAGCGACTTGCGGAAACACGCCACCGTACAACGCACTGGATGATGCGCGAAGCTATCCAGCAGTACGTCGAGCGCGAAGAAAAGCGCGAGGCCTTCAGGCAAGAAGGTATTCGCGCATGGAACGATTATCAGGCGACCGGACTGCATGTTACACACGAAGAAGCAGACGCATGGCTAGCACGCCTGGAAGAGGGTGAACTCGTGGAGCCACCTGAATGCCACGCTTGATCTGGTCACCCCCTGCACTACAGGATGTGCAGCGCCTCCATCGTTTTCTGGCAAGCAAAAATATTGACGCGGCAAAACGAGCGATGAAGGCAATCCGCATCGGGATTACGATCGTCGCGCAGCAACCCGAAATCGGAAAACCCACTGAGGATATGGAACCAGAGTACCGTGAGTGGCTGATCGACTTTGGCGATAGCGGTTATGTTGTACTGTACCATTACGATGGTACGACTGCCGTCATCGTGGCCGTTCGCCACCAAAAAGAGGCCGTACTACTACGCAGCAGATAAAGCTAAGAACTGATTACCTGACAACTACACCCTTCGCCAGCTCGTCCCCGCCGCACTGTCTTCCAGTACGATGCCGTCAGCCAATAGCGCCTTGCGGATGCGATCGGCTTCGGCGTAATTTTTGGCCAGCTTGGCGGCATTGCGCGCGGCGATCTGTTCAAAAATCAGCGCATCATCCGAACCTGCCCCCTGCAAGAACGCAGTCGGATCGCGGTCGAGCAAGCCCAGCACGCCGCCCAATGCCTTCAGTTGTGTTGCAGACTCTGCCGACTGACTGCGGTTTACTTCGTTCGCCAGATCGAACAGCACCGCGATCGCTTCCACCGTATTGAAGTCATCATCCATCGCAGCCTTGAAGCGGGCGGCATAAGATTCGTTCCAATCTACGACAGCGTTATTTCGGGATGAATCCCGACCTCCCCCCCCCACCTTTAACGCCGTGTACAAACGGTCCAGCGCCTTTTTAGCATCGTCCAGATGCGTGTCGGAATAGTTCAGCGGGCTGCGGTAATGCGCGCGCAAGATAAAGAATCTCACCACTTCCGGATCGTATTGCTTGAGCACTTCGCGGATGGTGAAAAAATTACCCAGCGACTTGGACATCTTTTCGTTGTCGACCCGCACGAAGCCGTTGTGCATCCAGTAATTGACGTAACTGCACTGGTGCGCGCCCTCGCTCTGCGCGATCTCGTTCTCGTGGTGCGGAAACTGCAAATCAGCACCGCCGCCGTGCACATCGAAATGCTCGCCCAGCAATTTGGAGCCCATCGCCGAACACTCGATATGCCAGCCGGGACGGCCTTTGCCCCATATTGAATCCCACTTTACCTCTTCCGCTTCATCTTCTCTGGCGTGCTTCCACAGCACGAAATCGAGCGGATCGTGTTTATCGGTCGCCACTTCAACTCGCTCCCCTGCACGCAAATCTTCCAGCGATTTCCCAGACAACTTGCCGTAACCGTCGAACTTGCGCACCGCAAAATTCACGTCGCCATCCGCAGCCCTGTAGGCCAGGCCATTGGCTTCCAGTTTGGCGATCATCTCCAGCATTTCGGGGACGTATTGCGTAGCGCGCGGCTCAAAATTGGGACGCGAAACACCTAAGGCGTCGGCATCCACATGCATCTCATTCACAAACCTCTGCGTAAGCGCATGAATAGATTCATTATTTTCAGCTGCGCGACGGATAATCTTATCGTCGATATCGGTGATATTGCGCACATAGGTCACGTCATACCCGGAAGCTTTGAACCAGCGGTACACCATATCGAACACCACCATCACGCGCGCGTGGCCGAGATGACAATAGTCGTAGACCGTCATCCCGCACACATACATGCTGACCTCATTCGGCGTAATCGGGATGAATTCCTGCTTGTCACGGGCAAGCGTATTGTAAATTTTTAACATGTTAAAGCCTTAATTGTTAAGCAGGTAGCTAGCGGCTGATAGCAAACAGCAGCATTGCTAGCCGCTTATTTCGTCCAGGAATCTTTCAGCGTGACAGTGCGGTTGAACACCAGCTTCCCGCCAGCCTGATGATCGCGCCGGTCGGTACAGAAATAACCTAAGCGTTCAAACTGGTAATGCGTTTCAGGCGCAGCATCCTGCACGGCAGCTTCCACCCAGCCCTGCACCACCGTTAAGGATTGAGGATTGAGGAATTGGCAGAAATCCACCTCCTTGTCTGCGTCGGGAGCGGCAACGGTGAACAGACGGTCGTAGAGTCTGATTTCAGCGGGCAGCGCGTGTTGTACGGATAAAAAATGAATCACGCCCTTGACCTTGCGACCTTCCGGATTCTTGCCCAGCGTGGCGTGATCGATGCTGCAACGCAATTCGATGATCCTGCCGTCTGCGTCCCTGATCGCCTCATCGCAGCGCATCACATAGCTGTGACGCAGACGAATTTCACCGCCCAGCGTCAAGCGCTTCCAGCCATCCGGCGGCACTTCGGCAAAGTCGTCGGCTTCGATGAGCAGCTCAGAGCCGAATGGCACAACACGTTTACCGAACTCGGGATGTTGCGGGTGAAAATCGGCCTCGCGTTCAGCCGCCCCCTCAAAATTGGTGATCGTCACTTTGAGCGGGTTGATGATGGCCATCACGCGCGGCGCACGCGCTTCCAGATCCTCACGGATCGCACCTTCCATCACCACCATATCCACATTGTTTTCACCCTTGGACACGCCGATGCGCCTGGCGAACTCGCGGATACCCGCAGCCGTGTAACCGCGACGGCGCATCCCTGAAATCGTCGGCATACGCGGATCATCCCAGCCGGAAACCTTGTTATCGTTGACCAGTTGCAATAGTTTGCGCTTACTGGTGATGGTGTATTGCAACTCCAGCCTGGAAAATTCATACTGACGCGGATGACAAGGGATAGTGATGTTATCCAGCACCCAGTCGTAGAGCGGACGGTGATCCTCAAATTCCAGCGTGCAGATCGAATGGGTGATGCCTTCCAGCGCATCGGAAATGCAATGCGTATAGTCGTACATCGGATAGATGCACCACTTGTCACCGGTGCGGATGTGATGCGCGCGACGTATGCGGTAAATCGCAGGATCGCGCATATTCATATTGGGAGAGGCCATATCGATCTTCGCCCGCAACACCATCGCGCCGTCAGCAAATTCGCCCGCCTTCATACGTGCAAACAAATCAAGATTTTCAGCAGGTAGACGGTCGCGATTCGGACTGTTGCGTCCTGATTGAGTCAACGTGCCGCGATACTCGCGCATCTGCTCGGGCGTCAAATCATCCACATAGGCCAGCCCCTTGTTGATCAGCTCGACTGCGAAGTTATATAAGTCATCGAAATAATCCGACGCCCAGCGCACCGCGCCGTTCCATTCAAATCCCAGCCAGCGCACATCCTCTTGAATCGACAGCGCATATTCTTCACTTTCCTTTTCAGGATTAGTATCATCGAAGCGCAGATTGCACTTACCCTGATAATCTTCCGCGAGACCAAAATTCAGGCAGATGGATTTGGCGTGTCCGACGTGCAGATAACCGTTAGGCTCAGGCGGAAAACGCGTAACGATGCTGCTGTGACGACCGGAGGAAAGATCACCGTCAATGATCGTGCGAATAAAATTGGAAACGGGAGAAACTTCGGGCAAACGAGGACTGCTCATACTGAAACTTCCTGTAACTTAGGTTGGATAGACGAAACTATTTGCGGATTTTACCCGAAAATAGCCACACCATCCCCGCAAGAGACGGGCAATATCGCATTAAGCTTGTGAAAACACTTCGGTTATTTGGTAGAATCACAAAAAAGTTATATAAGCGCGGATCATGGCGCATCCACAGGACATGAATTACCAATGAATATAATGAACCGAATTAGTGGGATATACCTCGCACGTTTCCACCTGCCGCTGCTGCTGGGCACGGTGTTGCTCGGCACCGGTTTGACAGCACACGCCGACGAACTGCAGGATGCAACACAGTTATTCAAGCAGGGACAGCAAAGCCAGGCCCTGACCAAACTGAACAATTATCTGGCCAACAAGCCCAGAGATGCGCAAGGCCGCTTTCTCAAAGGGCTGATACTCACCCAACAGGGAAAGTCAGCTGATGCGATCAAGGTCTTCTCCGGTTTAACTGAAGACTATCCTGAACTGCCCGAGCCGTATAACAATCTGGCCGTACTGTATGCCAGCCAGAGCCAGTACGACAAAGCCAAGTCAGCCCTCGAAATGGCGATACGCACACACCCCAGCTATGCCACCGCGCACGAAAATCTGGGCGACATCTATGCCAAGATGGCCAGCCAGGCCTATGACCGCGCCTTGCAGCTGGACAGCAGCAACACCACCACCCAGACAAAACTGGCGATGATTCAGGATCTGTTCACAGACAAACCCCGAGGCAAACCAGGCGCCGCCCTGTTAGCCAACAAAGCGGCAGCGCCGGTCGAAGCCGCAAAGCCGGTCGCGGCACCGGCCACCCCGCCTGCTAAAGTCGCCACACAACCCGTCGTCGCACCGGCTAACAAAGCACCCGCAACTGAAAAGCCGGTAGCCGCCCCAACCGCTAAGGCGCCTGCCGAAAAAGCAGCGACAACATCAGACAAGGCACACGATGTGCTGGAGACCGTCAACGGCTGGGCTGCGGCCTGGTCATCCAGAAACGTGAAGAAATACTTATCCTACTACTCAGCTGATTTCCGCACGCCGGATCATGAGAGCCGTGCAAACTGGGAAGCCACTCGTAAGGAGAGAATCAGCAAACCTAAATTTATCGAAGTCACGGTAAGTCAAGGTACGGTAGACTTCACCGATGACACCCATGCCAGCGTAAAATTTCATCAAAATTATCGTTCCAGCAGCATCAAAGCAGCCGGTGGCAAAACTTTGCTGATGGTCAAATCAGGCGGAAGCTGGTTTATTCAGGAAGAACGTACCAATTGATATGCGCATAACCACACTCGCCGCTTTATTTTGCAGCAGCCTGTTTAGCATAACGGTGTACGCCGCTGCCGACTCGCACGCCATTGAAACGAATCCGCAAAAAAAAGCCATTCCGGATTTATTTTCAAACAAATCGCACAGCAAGCCGTCTGCGCCGCAGAATATCGAGAAGAGTGAGGGCAAGCCTTTTGCCAATGCGCCCGTTAGCAAAGCCGCCCCAACGGTAAAAGCCGCTGTAATCGCACCGCTCACTATTTTTAATCCGGTGGTGATGACGAACAAAGTTACCCCTGCACCCCAAGAGACGGTCGCCAAACAAGCACCTGACATAGTGCCCGCAAAAGAAGCCGCAACCGCAAAAAATTTACCCGCCGTGTCCGATCAGGCTCATGCCGTGGTACAGACCGTTGAAGCCTGGACTCAAGCGTGGTCAGCCAAAGACACCGACAAATATTTTGCGTTTTACGCATCAGATTTTCATACACAGGATGGAAGCACCCGCGCCGCCTGGGAAAATTTACGCCGTGAACGCATCAGTAAGCCGGCACAGATTCGCGTTCAGGCCAGAAATATAAAGGTTGATTTTTCTGACGAGTCTCACGCTACTGTTCAATTTCAACAGAGTTACCATGCCGGCAACATCCGGTCTGCCGATCGCAAAACATTGCTGTTGGTGAAATCCGCGAACAACTGGCTAATCCAGGAAGAACGTACAAAATAATATGAAGATACGCCTCTTTACCCTTACGCTATGCAGCCTGCTGATAGGAACAGCCAAGGCGGAGTCCGATGCCCGCACGCCGGAAGTCAAACTGGCCAAAAGTCTGATGGCCATCAAGAACAACCGTCTGGACATCGCCATGAACGAGGTGGACAGCCTGTTGCGCGTCAACCCTAACTACAAACTGGCGCAACTGGTCAAAGGCGATCTGCTGATGGCAAAGGCTGGCGCAATTACCAGCTTCGGCAGCGCGCCGCACGCATCAGGCGATAAAATTCAAGACTTGCGCGACGAAGCCCGCGTTCGCATACAACGCACCCAGGCGCTGCCGAAACCCGAACAAGCGCCGCGTTACCTGTGGCAACTCAATGCGCAACAAAAATATGCCCTGGTCGTCGACACCAGCCGCTCGACGCTGTACGTGTACGAGAACATCAACGGCGAACCGCGCTATGTTACTGATTTCTATGTGACTATTGGAAAACTCGGCACAGAAAAGGAAGTTACCGGCGACCAGCGCACACCGATAGGCGTGTATTTCATTCAGGCCAATCTACCCAAAAAGCAACTGGCCGACATGTATGGCAGCGGCGCCTATCCGCTTAGTTACCCCAATGAATGGGATAAGCGTAATGGCCGCACCGGCAGCGGCATCTGGCTGCACGGCACTTCCAGCGACACTTACAGCCGTCCGCCGCGCGCCAGCAACGGTTGCGTGGTATTGGGCAACGACGACCTGAACAAGCTCGCCCCTTATTTGCAGGTGGGTGTCACACCGGTCATCATCACCAACAAGATGGCCTGGAGCAACAGCGAAGATCAGACGGAGCGAGATGCGCTGTTGCGCGAACTGGAACGCTGGCGCCGTGATTGGGCCAGCCTCGATACCAACGCCTATTTGAAGCATTATTCACGCAATTTTTCCAGCGACAACACGAATTACGATGCATGGGTGCGTCAAAAGCAAGCCGTTAACGCGGGCAAGTCCTGGATTAAACTGACACTCTCCGACATCAGCCTGCTGACCTACCCCGAGCAACCGGATATGGTCGTGGTCAACTTCGAGCAGGACTACAGTAGCAGCAATCTGGCGAATCGCATGAAGAAACGCCAATACTGGATCAAGAAAAACAATCACTGGCAAATCGTCTACGAAGGTGCGGCATAATGAACACCAAATCTCTCTTTACCGCGCTGCTCGCACTGCTGTTGTGCGGCGTCATTCAATCTTCTTATTCTTTAACTCAAGGCAAACAAAAAATGATCAAACTGCACACCAATCAAGGCGTTATCACATTACAACTGGACGCCGAAAAAGCGCCGGAAACCGTCAAAAACTTCCTGAGCTATGTCAACGCCGGTTTTTATGAAAACACCATTTTTCATCGCGTCATGTCAGATTTCATGATTCAGGGTGGCGGTTTTGAGCCCGGCATGAATCAGAAAAAGGTCAATGCTCCGATCAAGAACGAAGCCGCAAACGGCCTGAAGAACGATAAATACACCATTGCCATGGCGCGCACCGGCGATCCGCACTCTGCGACCGCACAGTTCTTTATCAACACGAGCGATGGTAACGGTTTCCTCAACTATCCTGGACAAGACGGCTGGGGCTATTGCGTATTCGGTAAAGTTGTCGAAGGCATGGATGTCGTCGATGCCATCCGCAAGGTACACACAGGTAACAAAGCCGGACACCAGAACGTGCCGATTGAAGATGTCATCATCACCAAGGCGGAAGTAGTGAATAACTAGGATGCAGGATGTCGGACGTGCTGCGGTGGTTCTGAATCCTGAATCCCTAATCCCGAATCCTGACACTCCGCATTCCTTATTCATCTCGGACCTGCACTTAAGCGCAGATCACCCTCACAGCACGGCGGCGTTCGATAAATTCATCGCAACGGTCGCTTTTCAAGCCGAATCGCTCTACATACTGGGCGATCTGTTTGAATACTGGGCTGGCGACGATGATCTGCACGATCCGTTTTACCAGCACGTCATCAACGCCTTCCGCAGCCTGACCACCACACGCGTTTATCTGATGCACGGCAATCGCGACTTGCTGATGGGTGAAGAATTGGCCCGCGCTTGTAACGCGACGCTGCTGGCAGATCCGTCCTTAATCGATTTATATGGAACATCGACACTGATCTCGCACGGCGATGCGCTTTGCACCGACGACCTCGAATACCAGAAATTCAGGGCCCTTGTACACTCAATTGATTTTAAGGAAGATTTTTTAGCCAAATCACTTGCTGAGCGCAAGGCCTATATCGAACAACTGCGCCGTCACAGCGAAAACGAGAAAAAAACCAAGAACATGGCCATCATGGATGTCAACAGCATGGCGGTTGCAGCCTTGCTGCGCGAATTCCACTATCCGCGCCTGATCCACGGCCATACGCACCGCACCGCCCGCCACGAGCACCTCATAGAAGGCCATCTGTGCGAACGCTGGGTGTTGAGCGACTGGGACAACCAGGTATCAGTGCTGCGCTGCGACCCCAGCGGCATCCGCTTTCAAAACATAAGCTAAATCTCTCTAATCGCCCGATTGCCGATACGGTTCGAGAAACGGCTCATACAGTTTTGCACCTCAATTTCGACTCTAGCGCTTCGCCCTGCATACACATGGCTCTTTAACCAGACCACTTCTGCCTTGATCGCCTCATCCCCCGCAACAGTGATGTGCCAGCATTTTTTCTCACCATCCCAGCGATAACCGCGCGCTTTCAGCACATCCTTGGTCTCAAAAGGAGAACCTAACGCGAACACCTGATAGCTCTTCTGAGCCAGGCCGTTCAGGATAGCTTTCATCACCAGCTCACCAGACTTGGGCAGTTGCTGCTGCAAGATTTCCAGCAAGGCGTAACAATCCCCTTCGGCCCGGTGCGCCTCGTAAAAGAAACCATACTGGTAAGCAATATAATCAAGCTTGGCAGAACCTATGCCCTCTTTCCGCCAGTCCACCTGCGCAAAGGAGCAACCCCAGGGCAGCGATTCAAATACCGGTAGACGCTTTTCCAGAAACACGCGGTCGAATTTTGAGTTGTGCGCGATCACCAGACTCACGCCTGCAAGAAAAGTCGATACGGCCGAGTCATCAATCCGGCGACCGGCAACCATCTCATCAGTGATGCCGTGTACGGCAATGGATTCGGGTGGAATGGGGAAACCGGGGTCTTCGAGTTGATCGAAACTGCCCAGAACACGGTATGCGCTGCCGGTTTCAGGATCGTATTCGAACAGCACCATCCCCAGCTCGATGATGGCGTCCTTATCATGGTTGATTCCGGTGGTTTCTGTGTCGACCACCACACCCAGCGACAATGCGCGTCCAGCTGCCTCGGCAAACATTTCGCGTGGCAGTATTCGCCGTATCACCTTAAAATCCGGATGCGCATCCAGACAGCGAAGCGAATCGGAAATAATATCCTTATTAATCAAAACACGTCCCATATTTCATTATTACGATGCGAGCCGGATTGAAATCCGACCTACTAAACAATTCTGTATTGCCGATAACCTGATCAACAGCGGAGAAGATCATGAACCTCATCGGATGCATCAGATACATAGGCAACAAACTGACGGAACGCAAACCCGAACGGGACAAACATCCCAAACGAAAAAAAGCGCAAACCGAGACACCCAATCAATCCTCAACCGAGCGCCTGGGTCAGCGGATCAACATCAATGCATAGTTTACGAAACTCGCGTAAGCGTTCGTTTGCCTCCTCGCCCGCAAGCGGGAGAGGATTGAGGCGAGGGCGCAAGGGCTGGTTTCATTGTATAGCGTGCCATCCTTTTCACACCCTTACAGCAACAAGCTCTTAATGGCCGCCATGCAGAGCAGCGCATAACCGGCGGCTAACAGATCGTCGAACATCACGCCCAGGCCGCCGTGCCAGTTGCTGTCGAAATAACGTATCGGTTGCGGCTTGAGTATATCGAAGAAGCGAAACAGGGCAAAGGCCAGCAGTGACCATGCCCAGCCAGGCGGAGTGAAAAATAGCACCAGCAGCATCGCAACGATTTCATCCCAAACGATACCGCCGTAATCCGCCACACCCAGCGCACGACCTGTGATGTCGCACACCCACGCGCCGATCGCGAATGCCCAGATCAGCACAAACAGAAAAACCGCATCAGACAATCGTGGCGACAGATACCAGTACATCGGAAAAGCCACCATCGTCCCGAACGTGCCGGGCGCATTTTTGGCTAACCCGCTACCAAAACCAAAGGACAAAAAATGCGCCGGATGGCTAAACAGAAATTTCCAGTCAGGCTTAACTTTTAATTCATCGGAAGTGGTCATAGCCTGCGCCTGTTAGATTGATCGAATTTCCCTCCGCATCGAGTACCACACAGCCTGAGCCTGCAACGATACGACCTATACATCGCAACTGATCGCCGAGCTTTTGCACCGTGTCGTGCAGCGCTGCGGGGGCGGTAAAACAAAGTTCATAATCGTCTCCGCCAGATAGCGCAAAAGCACTGATCAGTTCAGGATAGGCACGCAAAGTGGCAGAGACGGGCAGAGATTCAACATCAATTTCCGCCCCCACATTCGAGGCGGCCAGTATATGTCCCAAATCGCCCAGTAAGCCATCGGAGATATCGATCGCGCTGTTAGCGATACCGCGCAGGGTACGCCCGAAAGTAACTCGCGGTTGGGGTTGATGCAAAGCAGGAGCGCACAAGGCGTATTCAGTTTCGCTCAAAACGACGCGACTTTGCAAATGCGCCAGCGCCAGCGCCGCATCACCTAAGCAACCTGACACCCAGATTTCATCGCCCAGCTTTGCGCCGCTGCGCCGCAAGGCCTGATTCGCCTCAACTTCGCCGAAGATCGTCACACACAAATTCAGCGGGCCGCGCGTGGTGTCGCCGCCGACCAGTTCCAGATCATGTTGATCGGCCAGCGCGAAGAATCCGGCGGAAAAGCGTTCCAGCCAGTGATCATCGGCTTGAGGTAGTGAGATCGCCAGCGTTGCCCAGCGAGGGATCGCCCCCATCGCCGCCAGATCGGACAGATTAACCGCCAGCGTTTTATGGCCCAACAGATAGGGATTTGCATCGGCAAAGAAATGCGTACCGGCAACCAGCATGTCGGACGACACTGCCAGCACATAGCCTTCCCGCACTTGCAACAAGGCCGCATCGTCCCCCACGCCCAGCAAGGCACCGGGCGTCGCACGTGTGAAGTGACGGCGTATCAGATCGAATTCAGACATGTGAAAAACGTGAAGGGTGAAGGGTGAAGGGTGAAGGGTGAAGGGAAAACCCCGCTTTTACTTCCCACTTACCACCCTCTACTTCCTGCCATTGGCAAACTCAACGGCGCGAACCTTGGGTGCCAGTTTATCCAGCACACCGTTGACGTATTTATGCCCGTCTGTACCGCCGAAGGTTTTAGCCAGCTCAACCGCTTCGTTGATCACCACTTTGTACGGCACTTCCAGTTGCTGTGACAACTCAAAAGCCGCCAGCAGCAATACCGAAAACTCAACTGTGCTCAACTCTTCCAGCGCGCGGTCGAGATAAGGGGTCAACAAGGCCTCGATCTCAGCATGTTGCGTCAACACACCGCGCAACAATTTGGAATACATCGGCTTGTCATAGCGGCCAAGATTTTTTTCACCCTGCATGTGTTTCTCGATGTCGGAAGCATCCGTGCCCGACACGCGCCACTGGTAAATCCCTTGCAGCGCCAGTTCCCGTGCGCGGTGGCGCGGACTCTTTTGCGGAGAATTTTTTAATGCAGTCGCGTCAACGACCGTGCTCATGCCAGATCACGCAGCAAATTGGCCATTTCAACGGCGGCATCTGCGGCTTCGCTGCCCTTGACACTGATACGCACCAGCGCCTGATCGTCATTTTCGGTTGTCAGGATCGCATTGGCGATCGGCACCCCGCACGCCAGCTGTACGTCGCCCACCCCGCGTGCGGATTCATTCGACACCACTTCGAAATGGTAAGTATCACCGCGAATCACCGCGCCCAGCGCAATCAGCGCGTCATATTTTTCGCTGTCCGCCATGTGCAACAACACCAGCGGGATTTCCAGCGCGCCCGGCACGGTGGCCAGCGTAATGTCGTCTTCGGCCACACCTAAGTGAACCAGTTGTGCGCGACAGGAAGCCAGCAGACCTTCACACACATCCGTGTTAAAACGGCTTTGCACGATACCGATGCGCAAGCCCTTGCCGTCCAGATTCTTTTCAATTTCTTTCATTGTCCTGCTCCTTTATTCGTGACTGGCGTAACCTACCACTTCCAAACCAAACCCTGCCATGCTCGGCATCTTGTGCGGCGTCGCCAGCAGGCGCATTTTACCCACATTCAAATCGCGCAAGATCTGCGCGCCGATACCATAACTGCGCGGATCCCAGTGGCCATGCTGCGCGGCACCGGTATCCCCACTCGCTCGCGCCAGCAAATCAGCGGGCGTTTCAGCGCGATGCAGCAACACCAGCACGCAGGCATCCGCCCCGGCCATTTTTTGCATGGCCTGGTGCACACTGGTCGAAGAGCCTGCGGTCTTTTGTTCCATGAAATCCATCACAGACAAAGGCTCATGCACCCGAACCAGCGTTTCAACCTCTTGATTGATTTCGCCTTTCACCAAAGCCAGATGGGTGCGCTGCGTCGTCTTGTCCACATAGGTCGCCAGATCGAATTCGCCGTAGGCCGTCTGTATCTTGCGACGCGATACACGCGCTACCAATTTTTCATTTTGGCTGCGGTGCTCGATCAAATCGGCGATCGTACCTATCTTCAATCCGTGCAATTTCGCATATTCGATCAAATCGGGCAGGCGCGCCATTTCGCCGTCATCTTTGAGGATTTCGCAGATCACCGAGGCAGGCGTTAACCCGGCCAGTTGCGCCAGATCGCATCCGGCTTCGGTGTGTCCTGCTCGTACCAGCACACCGCCGTTTTGCGCACGCAAAGGGAAGATATGACCCGGTTGCACAATATCGGCAGGCTTGGCATGCTTATCGGCGGCCACCAGCACGGTACGCGCGCGGTCTCCGGCCGAAATCCCGGTCGTCACGCCGGTCGCCGCCTCAATTGACATAGTGAAATTGGTCGCCAGTTGCAGACCGTTTTCCTGCACCATCAGGGGCAGGTTGATCTGGCGGCAATGCGCTTCGGTCAGCGTCAGGCAAATCAGCCCGCGACCGTGACGCGCCATAAAATTGATCTTTTCAGCCGTGGCGAACTCTGCCGCGAACACCAGATCGCCTTCGTTTTCCCGGTCTTCTTCATCGACCAGGATAACCATGTTGCCACGGCGTATTTCCGCAACAATCTCTTCTACCGGTGAAATTCCTGTCATAGCACTTCTTTCTGCATCATACGTTCTACATAGCGCGCGATCAGGTCAATCTCCAGATTGACCTTCGCCCCCGTTTTCAATTCATTCAGCGTCGTCACGTCCAGCGTGTGCGGGATCAGATTCACTTCAAATTCCGAGCCGGCAACATGATTCACCGTCAGACTCACGCCATTGATGGTAATCGAGCCTTTCACCGCGATAAACTTGGCGAGCTGATGCGGCGCGCGCACCACCAGACGCCAGCTCTCGCCGATGTCATTAAACGCCACCACCTCACCCACGCCGTCCACATGACCGCTGACCAGATGTCCGCCCAATCGATCCGACAAACGCAGCGCCTTTTCCAGATTGACATGTGCGCCCTGATGTTCCAGCCCGACCGTGCAGTTCAAGGTTTCGCGTGACACGTCCACGGTAAAGGTGCGGCCGTCGATCGCCACCGCAGTCAGACAAACGCCATTCACCGCGATGCTGTCACCCAACTGCACATCGTCCATGCCCAGCACTTCGGTCGCCACCGACAAGCGCAGCCCGCCATCTCTGTCGTCTGCTCGGGTGATAATGCCTACATCCGCTATGATTCCACTAAACATAAACTCCCTCCCTAGCCCTCCCCCTGTCAGGGTGAGGGGATCACGTACTTATTTTGACGGTGATACGCATATCATCACCCACCCGCCGAACATCTTTCCATTCAAGCTCGACACGCTGATTAAGCCCTGTCAGCTCACCCAAATCCGCCATACCGCGCGCCGCATCCCCCAGCAAAGCGGGTGCAATATACAGCAACATTTCATCCACCAGCCCCGCTTTGAGCAACGCGCCGTTCAGAATCGCCCCCGACTCAACCAATATCTCGTTGCAACCGCGTTTCGCCAGATCGCTCAACACCGCAGGCAAGTCAACCTGCCCCTGCCCATCCGGAAACACAACAACCTCGACACCAATCTCACACAAATTATTGATTTTTAATAAATTATTATCCGCCGTGTAAATCAGCGTTCCACCGCCCTGCAAAATCTTAGCCTCCAGCGGCATACGCAAACGGCTGTCCAACACCACACGAAGCGGCTGACGCTCAACTTCAAATTCGCGCACATTCAATTGTGCATCATCAGCCAGCACCGTGTTGATGCCGGTGAGCACCGCACAAGACCGCGCCCGCCAGCGTTGCACATCGAGCCTGGCATCCGAACCGGTAATCCACTGACTGACGCCGTTGGCCAGTGCAGTCCGGCCATCCATACTCATACCGACTTTGCTGCGCACCAGCGGACGGCCCAGCGACATGCGCGAGACAAAACCCGCATTCAGCGCTATGGCGGCAGCTTCCATCAGCCCGCACTCAACTTCAATCCCGGCGGCACGCAACGTTGCAATACCATTACCTGCCACCAGCGGATTCGGGTCCTGCATCGCCACCACAACCCGCGCCACACCGGCGGCAATCAGCGCATCGGCACAGGGCGGCGTTCTGCCGTAATGAGAACAAGGCTCAAGAGTGACATAAGCTGTCGCACCTCGCGCCGACGCCCCCGCCTCGCACAGCGCATAAACTTCGGCATGCGGCTCGCCCGCTCTTCTGTGCCAGCCGTAAGCTATCTGTTTCCCGTCTTTCACCAGCACGCAACCGACACGCGGATTGGGACTCGTACTATTCAACCCCAGCGCGGCTAGTCGCAGCGCACAGGCCATCCAGCAGCTATCGTCCGCACTCAACATCAATCGGTGCTGGCACGGGTAGGCTCACGCCGCACAGCCTTGACCGCATCGGCAAAATCGCCGACATCCTGAAAGCTCTTGTAAACCGAGGCGAAACGGATATAGGCAACCTTATCGAGTTTCAACAATTCCTGCATCACCATCTCACCCACCTGACGCGAGTCGATTTCCCGCTCGCCCAGCGCATAGAGGACATGAACCACCCGGTCTATCGCCGCATCAACCAGATCCGTCGAAACAGGGCGTTTATGCAAGGCACGCTTGAAACTGGTGCGCAGCTTTTCCACATCGAACTCGCTTCGTATGCCGTTGTTCTTGACGACCTGAGGCATACGCAACTCCACCGTTTCAAAAGTGGTGAAGCGCTTATCACAGGACACGCAACGGCGGCGACGACGTATGCTGTCGCCCTCCTCGCTCTCGCGGGTATCCACGACCTGAGTCTCGTGACCTTTACAGAAGGGGCATTTCATGGAAAAACTTGTGAAACGTAAACAGTCTCACCTTCACATTTCACAGCTTTAGGCTCCATATACCGGGAACTGAGCTGTCAATTTCTTGACTTCCTCGATCACGCAGGCGGTCACCGCTTCGTCGTTCGGTGCATCCAACACGTCTGCGATCAGATTGGCCAACAATTCTGCTTCCAGCTCCTTGAAACCGCGCGTGGTCATTGCCGGACTGCCGATACGAATACCGGAGGTGACAAATGGTTTTTGCGGGTCATTCGGAATCGCGTTCTTGTTGACGGTGATGTGAGCACGACCCAGCGCCGCTTCAGCATCCTTACCGGTCAGATTTTTTGCTTGTAAATCAACGAGAAACACATGACTGTCGGTACGACCGGATACGATACGCAAGCCACGTTCCTTCAACACGCGGGTCATCACACGGGCATTGTCCACCACCTGACGCTGATAAAGCTTGAATTCAGGACTCGCTGCTTCCTTAAAAGCTACCGCCTTGGCTGCGATCACGTGCATCAAGGGGCCGCCTTGCAAGGCCGGGAAAATCGCCGAATTGAGCGCCTTCTCGTGTTCAGCTTTCGCCAGAATCAGGCCGCCGCGCGGACCGCGCAGTGTCTTGTGCGTGGTGGTGGTGACGAAATCGGCGATACCGACCGGGGATGGATAAACACCTGCCGCAATCAGCCCTGCGTAATGCGCCATATCGACAAACAGATACGCGCCGACACTGTCGGCGATTTCACGAAAACGCTTCCAGTCGATCACCAGCGCGTAAGCGGATGCGCCCGCAACGATCATCTTAGGCTTGTGTTCTGTCGCTAACGCCTGCACCTGATCGTAGTCGATTTCTTCCTTATCGTTCAGACCGTACTGAATCGCGTTGTATAACTTACCGCTGATATTCACCGATGCGCCGTGCGTCAAATGACCGCCGTGTGCCAGCGACATACCCAAAATCGTATCGCCCGGCTTCAGCACAGAAACATACACGGCCTGATTAGCTTGCGAACCGGAATGCGGCTGTACGTTCGCGTATTCCGCGCCGAACAGAGCTTTTGCGCGATCGATGGCGAGCTGCTCGGCCACATCGACATATTCACAACCGCCGTAGTAACGCTTAGCCGGATAACCCTCGGCGTACTTGTTGGTCAGCTTGGAACCCTGCGCTTCCATCACCGCGCAACTGGTGTAGTTTTCAGAGGCGATCAGTTCGATGTGATCTTCCTGACGCTGGTTTTCGTTCTGAATCGCTGCCCACAATTCGGGGTCAGTGACGGCGATGGTGTTTTTGCTGGAGAACATAGCGGTTATTCCTAAAATAATATAAAAAGCGGGATAGTCGCGAATTCTACCATGCACGATGAAAATATCGGTAATGCAGGTTTAACTGCGACGCCGGGCGGAACGGTTAGGGCTCCGCCGAAATATCAGTGATTAACAGAATTAAAATTTGATCGCCGAGAAGATTTTCTTAGCCAGCGATCCGGCGGCCTGCATAGGGTTCGCGCGTATCGCCTGCTCCTGTTCAGCCATCATCAGGAACAAACCGTCCATCGCCTTGCGGGTAATAAAATCTTCCAGATTCGCATCTTTCTGATCGACCAGCCCCAGACTCACCCCACGACCGGCAAACTGATCGTATTTCTCGGCCAGCTTCACCTTCTGCATAGACTTGACTACAATAGGTCTGAACTTCCCTGTTAATGCCGCTTCGGTATTTTTACGGAAATACTGCGTCGCCGCATCATTGCTCCCCATCAAGATGCCTTTGGCATCCGCCACCGTCATATTTTTCACCGCCCCCACCAGCAACGCCCGGGCTTCCGGTACAGCCGCCTCGGCAGCACGGTTCATCGAAGTATTCAACTCATCCGCATACTTGCCCATACCCACTTTACGCAGCATAGCGTCAGCTTTTTGCAGGCTCGGCGGCAATGGAATCCTCACCTTGTCGTTACCCAAAAATCCGTTCTCTTTGGCCAGACTGGCCACTGCGGCTTCCGCGCCTTGGGTCAACGCCTGCTTCAGACTGCTGATCTGATCGCCGTTGCTAAATCCCGACAGCCCCGCCGCGTTCCCCGGCGCGGCAGCAGGTGCCGGTTGCGGCCTGTTCTGCGTCGCACTTTCCAGCTTACCCAACTGCTCCTTGCTGACCAGCGAACCGAGATCAAAGGAAAAAGCAGAATTAACAAACAAAATCATAAACATAGAAGAAAATAAACGTGCTTTCATCATACCCCCCTCATTTTAACCATTAAGGGGGTCAGGTCTTGCATTAACACATTTTTAAAAATGTGTTAATGCAAGACCTGACCCCCAGCTTTGTGTGACCCCAGCTTATTAGCAACAGCTTCAGGCCGGTGAATTCAGACGGGAGGAGTTTGCCCCCCCGTTAAACCGAGTCAGAATCAGGATCTTTTTCGTAAAGGCAACAGATCGGTGATCGTGCCTTCGGCCATTTCGGCGGCAAAGCACAGTGTTTCCGACAAGGTTGGATGAGGATGGATGGTCAGACCGATGTCTTCCATGTCAGCGCCCATCTCCAGCGCCAGTACCGCTTCCGCGATCAACTCACCCGCGTTCACCCCGACGATGCCTGCACCTAAGATACGGCGGGACACAGGATCTAGCAACACTTTGGTTGAGCCGTCTTCGCGACCGACCGACAAGGCGCGACCCGAAGCCGCCCAAGGGAAGGAACCCTTCTCATAAGCGATGCCCTGCGCCTTGGCCTGAGTTTCGGTCAGCCCCATCCAAGCGATTTCAGGATCAGTGTAAGCGACCGATGGAATGGTCAGCGGATCGAAAAACGCCTTGTGTCCGGCGATATTTTCCGCTGCCACCTTAGCCTCGTGCACCGCCTTGTGCGCCAGCATCGGGTCGCCCACGATGTCGCCGATCGCATAGATATTCGACACATTGGTGCGCTGCTGTTTATCCACCGGAATGAATCCGCGCTCATTGACCGTAATACCGGCAGCCGCCGCATTGATCTCGCGACCGTTAGGACGGCGACCGACCGCCATCAGCACGCGATCGTACAGTTGCGGCTCAGGCGCCTGCTCACCTTCAAATGTCACGCGCAACCCTTCAGGCAGCGACTCGATTTTAGTGACTTTGGTCTTGAGATAAATCGCCTCATAACGCTTCGCGATGCGGTTATGCAGGGGTTTGACCAGATCCTTATCCGCGCCGGGGATCAGCTGATCCATCAATTCAACCACGGAAATCCTGGAACCCAAGGCGTCATAAACGGTCGCCATTTCCAGACCGATAATGCCGCCGCCCAGAATCAGCAAGCGCTTCGGCACATCTTGCAACGCCAGTGCACCGGTCGAATCGATGATGCGGGCGTCTTCGTAAGGAAAGCCGGGAATACGCGCCACACTGGAACCCGCCGCGACGATTGCATTGTCAAAGGTGATGACTTTCTCGCCGTCCGCCGTTTGCACCGAGACGGAATTGGGCGAAGTGAATTTCGCCAGACCGTGCACCACCTCGACCTTGCGCTGCTTCGCCAGTTGTTTCAACCCGCCGGTCAGCTTATTGATGACACTTTCCTTCCAGCCGCGTATCTTGTCGATATCCACAGCAGGCTGAGCAAAAGTAACGCCATGATGCGATACTTCTTCCGCTTCATTGATGACCTTAGCGACATGCAGCAGCGCCTTGGATGGAATACAGCCGACATTCAGACACACGCCGCCCAGACTCGCGTGCTTCTCGACCAGCACCACTTTTTTGCCCAGATCGGCAGCACGAAACGCAGCGGTATATCCGCCAGGGCCGGCACCGAACACCAGCACTTCAGCGTGAAGATCTGAGGATTGAGTAGCGGTCACCGAAATCCCCTCGCCTTCGGCGCCCCCCTTTGGCAAAGGGGGAGTAAGGGGTGATTGCGCTTCTATCTCCAGCATCAAAATAACAGAGCCTTCGGAAACCTTGCCGCCTACCTTAACCTTTAGTTCTCTGACGACACCGGCAAACGGGCTGGGCACATCGATCGAGGCCTTGTCTGTTTCCAAAGAGATGAGCGTCTGCTCCTTTTCGATTTGATCTCCGACCTTTACCGCCACATCAATAATGGCGATGTCTTTGAAATTACCCACATCAGGAACTTTGACTTCAACTGTTTGACTCATTCTGCTCTCTCTTTAGTAACGGACTAAAATTGCTACGAAATTTTCTGGATTGCCGCGCTACGCTCGCAATGACAGGAAAAACTGGTGCGGCCTACCTACCCTTTTTTGCTATGTTCTGATCTGCCCGCTGCCCAATACGATATATTTCTGCGAAGTCAGGCCTTCTAAACCGACCGGGCCGCGCGCATGAATTTTATCGGTGGAAATACCGATCTCAGCGCCCAATCCGTATTCAAACCCGTCGGCAAAACGCGTAGAGGCATTGACCATCACCGAACTGGAATCGACTTCGCGCAAAAAGCGCATCGCCTTAGTATAATTTTCCGTCACGATGCTGTCGGTGTGCTGAGAACCGAAGGTATTGATGTGCGCAATCGCTTCCTCCATCCCGTCGATCACGCGTATGCTCAGGATAGGTGCCAGATATTCGGTATGCCAGTCGTCCAGCGTCGCCGGATGCATTTGATCGATCAGCGCACAGGCGGTCGCATCGCCGCGTAGCTCCACGCCCTTATCCAGATAAATCTGGCACAGCGGCGGCAACACTTGAGCCGCCACGCTGTGCGCCACCAGCAAGGTCTCCATCGCATTGCACACTCCGTAACGGTGGGTCTTAGCGTTATCGGCGATGCGTATGGCTTTCTTCAGATCCGCCTCATCGTCGATATAAACGTGACATATCCCATCCAAATGCTTGATAACAGGCACTTTTGCGTCACGCGAGATGCGCTCGATCAGACTTTTCCCGCCGCGCGGCACGATCACGTCCACATAATCCTGCATGGTGATGAGTTCACCGACCGCCGCACGGTCCGTGGTGGCGACGACCTGCACCGCCGCCTCAGGCAAACCGACCGACCGCAAGCCGGCATGGATGCAAGCCGCAATGGCCTGATTGGAATGGATCGCTTCAGAGCCGCCGCGCAGTATCGCCGCATTGCCGGACTTCAGACACAAGCCCGCCGCATCCGCCGTCACATTGGGGCGCGACTCGTAGATGATGCCGATCACACCCAGCGGCACGCGCATCTTGCCGACCTGTATTCCCGAGGGGCGATAGCTCAGATCAGTGATACTGCCGATCAGGTCGGGCAGTTGCGCGATCTGGCGCAGCCCTTCCGCCATTGCTGCAACCGATTTCTCCGTAAGACTAAGGCGATCCAGCGAAGCTTCATCGAGCCCGGCTTCCTTCGCCACCTTCATATCCTGATGATTAGCCAGACGCAGCTGATCGCGATGCTTTTCGATTTCATCTGCAATCGCCAGCAGCGCCTGATTCTTGGCTGCGGTATCAGCCTGCGCCATGATGCGCGATGCGACTCGCGCCGATTGACCGACTTCCTTCATGTATTTTTTTACGTTATCCATGCCCATTCGTCATTCCCGCGAAAGCGGGAATCCAGTTAAACAATTTCACTCCACAAATCCCGCCATTCAGGATTCACCATTTCAATCAATTTAATTTTCCACGCCCGATTCCATTTTTTAATTTGTTTTTCACGAGTAATGGCCGCCAGCATATCTGTATGAAGCTCGAAATACACAAGGAGATGAACACCATAGCGCTTGGTAAACCCTTCTACCTGGTTGTTCTTACGCTCCCAAATACGCTTGACTAGATCACTTGTGACACCGGTGTACAGGGTGCCATTGCGTTGACTGGCTAGAATATACACGGCAGGTTGCATGAGCAGTGATTCTACTGGATTCCCGCGTGCGCGGGAATGACGAGCTTGAGGTAAAATGCACCGCAACACTCATTAATTCTGAAAATCGTCATGTCCGACATCTTAAATAAGATACTCACCGTCAAGGCACAGGAAGTCGCCGCTGCCCGAGCGCAAAAGTCATTGAGCGCCATGCGCGCCGAAGCGGAACAAGCCGCCCCCACCCGTGATTTCGTTGCCGCGATACACGCAAAAATCGACTCAGGACGCCCTGCTGTCATCAGCGAGATCAAGAAAGCCAGCCCGAGCAAAGGCATCTTGCGTGCAGACTTTAATCCGGCGCAAATCGCCGCCAGCTACCAACATCACGGCGCGGCTTGCCTTTCCGTACTGACCGACGAGCAATTCTTCCAGGGTTGCCCGGCTTATCTGCAACAGGCACGTGCCGCCTGCAATTTGCCGGTATTGCGCAAAGATTTCATGATGGATGAATATCAGATCTATCAGGCGCGCGCGATGGGGGCAGACGCCATTTTGCTGATCGCCGCCGCGCTTGACACAAAAACAATGCAAGCATTTGAATACATTGCATTTTCACTAAAAATGGCGGTTCTGGTGGAAGTTCACAACGAGGAGGAACTCGATTCCGCGCTGCAACTATCCACGCCCTTGATCGGCGTGAACAACCGTAACCTGCGCACCTTCGAGGTCAGCCTGCAAAATACGCTGGATTTACTGCCGCGCATCATCCCTTCCCCTTTGCATGGGGGGAGAGCGAAGCGAGGGGGAAATCAGGATGGAGGTGGTCGCATTGTCGTCACCGAAAGCGGCATCATGACTTCAGACGACGTCAAACTGATGCAGCGCCACGGCGTCAACAGCTTCCTGGTCGGCGAGGCCTTTATGCGCGCCGATGACCCAGGCGTGGAACTGGCAAGGGTGTTTGGCTGATAAGCTGTTGCAAAAATGCAACACTTTGTGAAGGTTTTGTTAAAAACATTAAATTTCAGTTGCGGGCTTTTTTTCAAGCTGCATAATCATTCCCTGAAGTTCCGGTATTTGAACTTTCATTCAGCTGACAGCTGTCGGCCACAATCAACCTCCAAGGAGTTTTACATGCAAAAGAAAATTATCGCTCTGGCTATCGCCGCAGCATTCTCAGCACCCGCTTTCGCTGACACCAGCAATGTTACCGTTTACGGCGTTGCTAACGTTTCCTACGACATGACCAAGACTGGCACTGTAAATCCTGCTAACAGTTTCTCCAGCAACAAGGTTTCCAGCAACACATCACGCATCGGCCTGAAGGGCACTGAAGATCTGGGCGACGGTCTGTCAGCTATCTGGCAAATCGAGACACTGATCAACCTCGACAACAACACCAATGGCGCGCCTGGCAACACAGCTGCTACCAACACCTTGGGCGGCCGCAACACTTTCGCCGGCCTGTCCAGCAAGACTGCCGGTACCGTATTGTTGGGTCGTCATGACACACCATACAACATCTCCACTCGCAAGCTGGACATCTTCGCTGATGGTATCGCCGATAACCGCTCCATCATGGGCGGCGGTCTTGGTCTTCAAACAGTTGGCGCATCTTTCGACGGCCGTCAGCCTAACGTAGTAGCTTACATCTCTCCAGCGATGAGCGGTCTGACTGCTGCAATCGCTTATGTAGCCGGCGCTGAAGGCCAGACTACAGCCGCACAGACCAAGGGTAGCGCATGGTCTATGGCCGGCTTGTACAGCTTGGATGCTTTCTACGCTAGCCTGGCTTACGAAGTTCACAACATCGGCAATGCACCGGGCACACTGGGTCCTGTACCAGCTCTTGTTGGCACAGTAAAAGAATCAGCTACTAAGCTGGGTCTGGGTTACTCTGTAGACGCGTTCTCTGTTGGCTTCGCATACGAAAGAACTTCCGACAACTTCGGTGGTGTTGCCGCTCTGGGTACTGGCGCGCTGGCGGCAGGCTCTAATGTTCTCGGCCACAACGCATACTACCTGGCTGGTAAGTACAATGTGTCTGCTAACGATGCGATCAAGCTGGCTTACACCAAAGCAGGTAGCTTAGCTGTTGACGCCACTGGAACTACTGGCGCCAAGCAGTTCTCGCTGGGTTACGACCACAACCTGAGCAAGCGCACTACCGTGTACGCAATGTACACCAAGATGACCAACGAAACATCTGGCACTTATGCTTTGTCCGCTAACGGCACCGGCGCTCCAGCCGTTGTCGCAGCAGGAGGTGCAGCTCCTTCAGCCTTCTCATTCGGTATGAAGCACACATTTTAATTTAACGTAACTGCCCGCAAGGGCACGAAATTAAACAGAAAATGACGGGCACCTTCGGGTGCCCGTTTTTTTTGCGTCTGTCATTGCGATAACCAGCGACTTGGCTGTCGTTGTTTAACAGCGTAGTCGAATAGCTAGTAGCTTCATCAGGAATGCAGCGACGAAGCATACAGCGGTTTGTTGATATACTGGATCGCCACCCGCCACACTTCGTTCGCGGCTAAAGGCTCGGCATCGCGATGACAGCATCCTAGTGTGTCCGTTTTTCATTGACGAACACATCTTATTTCTCTACATTGTCTCTGTTTGAATAACGTCTCATTGTGGAGATTTATCATGCCAACCATTAGCATGTTTTATGGGATTGTGATTTGCTTGTACTTCTATGACGATGAACGTCATAAATTACCTCACATTCATGCCAAATACCAAGGCTTGGAAGCCTATTTTTCCATTCTGGACGCAACAATGCTAAGCGGCGAGATTCCAGTTAGCAAGGTAAGACTCGTTCAGGCGTGGATTGAAATACATCGCGAATCTCTGTTAGCAGACTGGGAATTGGCGGTCAATGGTCAAACGCCATTTGCTATCGATCCTTTACGGTAGAGATAATTATGGAAGCCGTAATTCAGGTCGTACCTCATAATGATTTTTCTCTGGAACTGTGGTTTGATACCGGGGATCATCGCCTGTTCGATGCTCGCCCGTTCCTAAATCGAGGGGTATTTGTCAAATTACAGGATATTTCGCTATTTAAACAAGCATATATCGCGCTAGATACCGTATGCTGGCCCGGGAATTTAGATATCGCACCTGAAACGCTTTTTGATCGATCCACTATTATAAAAGCTACTTAAACAAACAATATGCGGGGTCAGGTCTTGCATTAACACATATGTGTTAATGCAAGACCTGACCCCGCCAAAAAAGGTAATCATCATGCTAAATTTTGACCGTTTTATCGTTGAATTCGACAAAGGTTTGCGCACACTGTTTAGTCAGGCGCACAGCATACGCCCCTATCCTGATGCGAATTTACCAGATGCACCCATGACCGAAGCAGAAAAAAAGCACGCCGCCGGACTGATGCGAGTCAATCACAGCGGTGAAATTTGCGCACAGGCACTGTATCAAGGACAGGCGCTAACGGCTCGCGACCCGATCGTCCAGCAAAGATTGCAACATGCGGCGCAGGAAGAGACAGAGCATCTGGCCTGGACTTCACATCGCGTGCATGAACTGGGCGGAAACTTGAGCATTTTCAATCCCATCTGGTACACCGCCTCGCTAGGATTGGGCGCACTGGCTGGCGCCCTGGGCGATAAATGGAATCTGGGCTTTCTGGCCGAGACCGAACAGCAGGTAGGCGGGCATTTACAAAGTCATTTAGCCAAGCTCCCGCTGCAGGATGAAAAAAGCCGCGCCATCGTGTCACAGATGTACACCGATGAGATCGGTCATGCCGATATGGCCGTCGAACTGGGTGGCGCGCCTTTGCCCAACCCTGTTCCCTCCGCCATGAAACTGAGCGGAAAAGTCATGACCAGCTTGGTGTATAGAATGTAAGCTTGGAGAGTCCCCGCCATGTGCTCTGGGCAACTGGCTAAAACCGCCATCCACCCAGAACCGAAGCGGGCGTATTAATCCCGGTTTCTTCGCAAATTATGGCTTTCTTCCAAAAATCGACACAATTTCTTCGATTTCGGTCAGCTAAATTGTATACAGCAAGATTCGGCAAGAAATACTGCGCACGCTCAGGAAACGAAAACCCCTTACAGCTTTATTCCGTAAGGGGTTCCAGATAACTTCAGGACTACTCGATACTACTATTTGGTGGGTCTGCACGGACTTGAACCGTGGACCAAAGGATTATGAGTCCTCTGCTCTAACCAACTGAGCTACAGACCCGAAACTCGACTTGCGATTCTAACCTATATTTGCAAAAACACGTATGGTAAAAATTAAAATCGCATAAACCTCTTAACCCTCGCTATCTAAGAAACTCTTCAGCTTCTCGGAACGCGATGGATGACGCAACTTGCGTAACGCTTTCGCCTCGATCTGACGTATGCGTTCACGCGTCACATCGAACTGCTTGCCCACTTCTTCCAGCGTGTGATCGGTGTTCATCTCGATGCCGAAACGCATGCGCAACACTTTCGCTTCACGCTGAGTCAGGCTATCCAGAATATCTGCCGTAGCACTACGCAGACTCTCGTAAACTGCCGCCTCAATCGGCACGGTAGTATTCGAGTCTTCGATGAAGTCACCCAGATGCGAATCATCATCATCGCCGACCGGCGTTTCCATAGAAATCGGCTCTTTGGCGATCTTCAGTATCTTGTGTATCTTGTCTTCCGACATTTCCATCTTGGCCGCCAGCGTCGCCGCATCCGCTTCCTGACCGGTTTCCTGCAAGATCTGGCGCGAGATGCGATTCATCTTGTTGATGGTCTCGATCATGTGCACCGGAATACGGATGGTGCGTGCCTGATCCGCGATGGAACGCGTGATCGCCTGACGTATCCACCAGGTCGCATAGGTCGAAAATTTGTAACCGCGACGGTATTCGAATTTGTCGACCGCCTTCATCAGACCGATATTGCCTTCCTGAATCAGATCGAGGAACTGCAAACCACGGTTGGTGTACTTCTTGGCAATGGAAATCACCAGACGCAAGTTAGCCTCGATCATGTCGCGCTTGGCGCGATGGGAACGGGCTTCACCATTGGTCATGCGGCGATTGATTTCCTTCAGATCGGCAATCGGCAAACCGACGCGCCTCTGAATATCGATCAGATTTTGCTGCTTCTCAAGAATCGCGTGCTGATAGCGAGACATCATCTCGCAATAAGGCTTATTCGCCTTGATTTCCTGAGCCAGCCAATCCATATTGACTTCATTTCCTGGAAAACTCTTGATAAACAAAGCTCTGGGCATCTTGGACTTGTTGACGCAGATATCCAGCACGCCGCGCTCGTTGCTGCGAATTTCTTCAACCAGTCCGCGCATCGTGTTACACAGCGCTTCAACCTGTTTCGCGGTAAAGCGGAACGCCATCAACTCTTCGGTGATGCCGGCCTGATACAAATTGTACTGTTCGCTCAGATAGCCATGCTTCTCGAAAGCCTTGCCCATCTTGGCGAACAAATCCGAGATCACGGCAAAGCGAGCCAGCGCATCCGCTTTTAATTGTGCCAGATCAGCGGCCGCAGCAGCAGCGGTCGCAGCAGCAACCGCCTCTTCGTCTTCATCGCCTTCTTCTTCATCGGGACCGGATTCAGATTCTTCAGAACCCTCTTCTTCGTGCTCGCCGTCGTGCTCGTGATCTTCATCATCGTGCAGAGCGGATTCGTCTTCCATCTCGATTTCAACAAAACCGTCGATCAACTCATTGACGCGTATCTCGTCGATTTCAATCTTGGCCGCCAGAGACAAAATTTCTGCGATAGTCACAGGACAGGCAGAAATCGCCTGTATCATATTGCGCTGACCTTCTTCGATACGCTTGGCGATCTCGATTTCTTTTTCGCGCGTCAAGAGATCGACCGTGCCCATTTCGCGCATATACATACGCACAGGATCGGTGGTACGACCAAATTCCGAATCTACCGTCGACAACGCGGCTTCCGCTTCTTCAGCCGCATCATCATCCGCCGCTGTAGGTGCCGCATCCGTCATGATCAGCGCTTCTGCATCGGGCGCCACATCGCAGACACGGATACCCATGTCGTTGATCATGCTGGCTACGCTTTCAATCTGCTCGACTTCGAGCATATCGGGCAAATGGTCGTTGATTTCGGCGTAGGTCAGGTAACCGCGTTCCTTACCCAGTACGATTAACGCTTTCAGACTCGTGCGGCGCGCGTCGATATCCTGCTGCAACTCGGCAAACGGTTGCGCAATGACATCTTCCGGCTTCTTGTCCAGTTTCTTCTTGGATTTTTTAATCGTTACCATAATTCTTCATGTTCCAATTGCGTAAGGCCTGCATAAACATAAAACTCGTGCAAGCGTTCGTTTGCCCTTTCCCCCGCATACGGGGGAAAGTTGAAAAGAGGGAAACGGGCATGGCGAATTTCATTATCAGGGGTGGCATTATTGCCATGCCCGTTAGCGTCGCAGAAAAGCGCTGCATTATACCTGAATACATTCAGTTTTTCTTGATCATTGTCGCCGTTTGGCGAGCACGCATCCACTAGCCGCGTTGCAGCAGACGCAAATACTGCTCGCGTTCGAGAGCAGTCAGGCTGGACAATCCACCTTGCGCCGTTTTAGCCTGCAAAGCTTGAAACTGCAGCCTGCGCTGCTCCTCACCGAGCTTAGCCAACAGCCCGGCGAATTCGGCCTCCACATCAAACGAATCCCCCCAGGTCAGCATATCGGCTTCCGCCTGCGCCATCGGTCTTGCATGCACCGTCCCCTGAAACAGCTGCGTCAACGCAGGACTGCTAATCGCAAAATCAGCCTCTCGCAAAGCAGCCAAAACAGCAGCAATCGCCTCGGCATCCGCCCCCTCACCATGCCAGTCTTGCGGCATTTGCGCGCCCAACTCAGGTTGCGCAATCAGACACTGCAGCAGCAAGCGCTGCACCGGAAACGGGGTACGCGCCGCTTTTTTCAAGGACGGACGCGGCACCTGCACGATAGGTTTTATTTCATACAGCGCTTCCAACTCCGCCTGACTCACACCGGAGAGCGCCGCCACCTCCTTGCGCAACAACAGCGCGGTAACCGGAGAGGCAATGGCCGTCACCAGAGGCTTTGCGCGTTGCAACAACTGATTGCGCCCTTCCTGAGTACGCAGATCCAGCTCCGCGCTGATTTCACGCAACAAATAGCCGGACAAGGGCATCGCATCGGATACCTGCCGCTCAAATACTTCCTGCCCGAACTCCCGGATAAAACTGTCCGGATCATGCTCGGCTGGCAAAAATAAGAAACCGATACGCTTACCGTCCTGCAAATGGGGAAGCGCATTTTCCAGCGCGCGCCAGGCGGCCTTTTGCCCCGCCTTGTCGCCATCGAAACAGAACACGATCTGATCGGCCAGCCGCAGCAATTTCTGAATGTGATACGGTGTGGTCGCCGTACCCAGCGTCGCCACGGCATAAGCCACACCGTGTTGCGCCAACGCCACCACATCCATATACCCTTCGACGACCAGCACGCGCTGCCCGGCGCGTATGGCTTTTTGCGCCTGATACAACCCGTACAGCTCATGGCCTTTTTCAAACAGCGGTGTTTCAGGCGAATTGAGGTACTTCGGCTCCCCCTTATCCAGCACGCGCCCGCCGAAGCCGATCACCTGCGCACGCACATTGATGATGGGAAACATGATGCGGTCGCGAAACCGGTCGTAACGCTTATCGCCGTCCCCGCTGATCACCAGCCCGACTTCGGTCAGCGCCGCAGCCTGATAATCAGGGAAGGCGGCAGCCAGATTTTGCCAGCCGTCCGGCGCGAAGCCGATGGCAAATTTCGCAGCGATCTCACCGCTCAAGCCGCGATTCTTCAGATAATCGATCGCACGGGGAGAGAGTTTTAACTGATCCCGGTAATAGCGGGTCGCCGTTTGCATTACCTCATACAAATCTGGCGCGATCTTTTGATAAGCCTCGCCTACCGCCTGCCGCTCATGCGGCACTTCCATGCCGACACCCTGCGCCAACTCCTCGATCGCCTCGACATAACCCAAGCCCAGATGCTCCATGACGAAGCCAATGGCCGTGCCATGCACGCCGCAACCGAAACAATGGTAAAACTGCTTGGACTGACTAACAGTAAACGAGGGAGATTTTTCGTTGTGAAAGGGACAGCAGGCAACGTAATTTGCTCCGGCCTTTTTTAACGGTACGTGGCGTTCGATGACATCCACGATGTCCACGCGATTGAGCAGATCCTGTATGAAGCTTTTTGGAATCATGCCGGCAGCGCCTTTATCTACGGGACGATAGACTATATATTGTCAAATAAATCAATAAGTTACATAAAACAAACGGGCTTACCCTAAGGCAAGCCCGATCCTGAAACTATTTGGTAAGCTGATCCTTGATTAAAGCCGAAACTTTACTCATATCAGCTTGCCCGGCCAATTTGGCTTTGAGCACGCCCATCACTTTGCCCATGTCCTGAGGACCTGCAGCGCCCACCGATGCAATCGCGTCGCGCACGGCGACGATAATTTCGTCTTCGCCCAACTGTTGCGGCATGTAGTTAGCCAACACATCCATCTCGAACTTTTCCACGTCCGCCAATTCCTGACGGCCAGCCGCCTCGTATTGACTGATGGAATCACGCCGCTGCTTGTTCATCTTTTCGATGATCGCAACCACGTCCGCATCGGATAATTCGATGCGCTCATCCACCTCGCGCTGTTTCATCGCCGCGAGCAACAGACGTATAGCAGAGAGACGCGCTGCATCTTTTGCGCGCATCGCTGCTTTCATATCATCGGTAATTTGCTGCTTCAGACTCATAGCGCCTCCACATTCCACGCAGGCGTGAACAAATCCGAATTAATACAGCTTAGGAGGCAAAGTTTGACTGCGCAGACGCTTGTAGTGACGCTTAACAGCGGCAGCCAGCTTACGCTTACGTTCAGCCGTTGGCTTCTCGTAAAATTCACGTGCACGCAGATCGGTCAGCAGACCAGTCTTTTCCACAGAACGCTTGAAACGACGCATTGCAACTTCAAACGGCTCATTCTCTTTAACACGTACGGTTGTCATCTACAAACTACCTTCACCTAAAAATTGAGGGCGCGATTCTAGCAAAAGCGCCCGCGCCCCACAACTTATATTTTAAAATGAGTCAAAATTAACTCAGCTTTTGCTACGACACGGTAATTCTGGCGAATTTCCGCTTACCCACCTGAGCAACCAGCACCCGCCCCGCTGCGACCGTATCACCCTTATCGTTCACACGCTCGCCATCCAACTTCACCGCACCCTGAGCGATCATACGCATCGCCTCCGAGGTTCCTTCAACCAGACCTGCCAATTTGAGCAGTTGCGGCACAAGCAGACAACCATCAAGCGCCGCAACAGTCACCTCCGGCATGTCATCCGGCAGCACACCCTTACGGAATCTGGCTTCAAATTCCTCCAGTGCCGCCACCGCATCGCGACGGCTGTGAAAACGTTCGACGATTTCCTGTGCCAGCAACACCTTGATGTCACGCGGATTGCGTCCACCTTCCACCTCGACACGCCAGTTTGCGATTTCACTCAAGCTGCGGAACGACAACAGCTCCAGATAACGCCACATCAGCACATCGGAAATCGACATCAACTTGCCGAACATATCCTGCGGCGCATCGGTCACACCGATGTAATTGCCCAGCGACTTGGACATCTTGTTCACGCCGTCCAGACCTTCGAGCAGCGGCATCGTCAATATACACTGCGCAGGCTGGCCGAAATGGCGCTGCAACTCGCGCCCCATCAACAGATTAAACTTTTGATCGGTACCGCCCAACTCCAGATCCGCTTTTAAGGCGACCGAGTCATAACCCTGAACCAGCGGATAGATGAACTCATGAATCGCGATCGGCTGGCTGTTTTTATACCGTTTGGAAAAATCATCGCGCTCCAGCATCTGCGCGACCGTATGCGTCGCCGCCAGCCTGATCAGATCAACCGCGCTAAACTTATCCATCCAGGTCGAATTGAACACGATCTCCGTCTTATCAGGATCCAACACCTTGAAAACCTGCTCGCGATAAGATTGCGCATTGGCTACCACTTGCTCGCGCGTCAACGGAGGACGCGTCGTGTTCTTGCCGGTCGGATCACCTATCATGCCGGTAAAGTCGCCGATCAAAAACAGTGCGTGATGTCCCAGCTCCTGCAACTGACGCATCTTGTTGAGCAACACGGTATGACCCAGATGCAAATCGGGCGCAGTAGGATCAAAACCCGCCTTGATACGCAAGGGACGACCCAGCGCCAGCTTTTGTTTTAGCTCGGATTCGATCAACAGCTCATCCGCTCCGCGCCGGATTGTTGCCAACGCATCTATTTGATTGATTTTATTCATATATTTTATCGCTTCAAGTTACAGGAAATCCATCGAGGCTTCGCGGCTAAAAACGACCGGTCGTAGCGATGATATTTTTTATTAACTATATTGTCAGTTTTCCTTTAAGGATGTGCGTGTTTCTGTTAAAGTCGACAGCTATTAAATTGCAGCGAGCCACTGACAAAGAATCAGTCCGCTCACGGAGACGCGAATGTTAACGCAAAACATGCTCAACCAAGAACGCAAAAACAAAATCCGCTGGTTTATCACCTTGTCCACCATGCCTCTGCTTGGCGTCATCACCGCCTTCGGTCTGGTACCCAACGACAATCTGGGACTCAATGCCGGTAAAATTTCTTTAGAACAAATCGCGCTGCCCGGAACCGCAACCACGGAATCCGTTGCAACCACTTTCTGGCACACTGAACGAGCACAGCGCGGCGATACGGTTGCCGATATGGTACAGCGCCTGAACATCAAAGATCAGGCTGCCAGCGATTATCTGCGCACCAGCATCGACGCAAAGTCTTTCCGGAAACTCTCGGCAGGCAAAGAAGTACAGGCTGAAACAGACGCCAACGGCGCTCTGATCTCTCTGCGTTTTCTGGGCGAGCAAGGTGCACAAATCATCATCAAGAAACAGGGTAATGACTTCAGCACCAAAACCGTTGCCGCACAACTGGAAAAACGCCTGTTTGTCCGCACCGGCGAAATCAAAACCAGCCTTTACGCAGCAACCGATGCGGCAGGCATGCCTGAATCAGCCGCCAATCAACTGACCGAGATTTTCAGTGGCGACGTGGACTTCCACCATGAACTCAAACGCGGCGACAAATTCACCGCCGTGTACGAGATGACCTACAGCAACGGAGCACTGGTCAAGGCCGGTCAGATCCAAGCCGCAGAATTCATCAATCAGGGCAACGTATACCGCGCCGTGCGCTTTCAGACCGACGCCACCCACAGCGACTATTACACACCGGAAGGCAAGAGCCTGAAAAAGGCTTTCCTGCGCGCACCGATCGCCTTCTCACGGGTCAGCTCCGGTTTTACTACTGCCCGCCTGCACCCCGTGCTCAATACCTGGCGTGCGCACAAAGGGGTAGACTTTGCTGCAGCGATTGGCACACCGGTTAAGGCCACCGCTGATGGCACAGTTTCCTTCGTCGGCACTCAGAATGGTTACGGCAACGTCATCATGCTCAAGCACCAGAGCAATCTCTCTACCGTGTACGGGCATCTTTCCCGCTATGCCAAGGGGTTGCGCAATGGTCAGCGCATTTCACAAGGCGATGTAATCGGCTATGTCGGCATGACAGGTTTAGCCAGCGGCCCGCATTTGCACTATGAATTCAGAATCGGCGGCGTGCAGCGCGATCCACTCCGCGTAGCACTGCCTAATGCGCTGCCGATCAGCGGCACTAACAAGGCATCATTCAAGGCGCTGGCCGACAATTTCGTCGCAAAACTGGTACAACTGCGCAACACCAACCTGGCCAAGCTCGATTAATTGACTCCTCAGCACTACGTCGGGCTGATGTCCGGAACCAGCCTGGACGGCATAGATGCCGTTCTGGTTGATTTTCAGCACCACACACCGGTATTACTCAGCCGTTTTTACCTGCCCTACGCACCCGCGCTCAGGAAAGAACTCATGGCTTTGCATACCCCCGCACTCAATGAATTGCATCATTCGCAGCTGATTGCCAATCAACTGGCTGATTTGTACGCGCAATCGGTCACTTCACTGCTGGCGCAAACAAACCATTTACCCGGCAAAATTAAAGCAATAGGCTGTCATGGGCAGACTGTGCGCCATCGCCCCGAGCACGGATACACCGTGCAGCTCGTCAATGCGGCGAAACTGGCTGAATTGTCCGGCATCACCGTGGTCAGCGATTTTCGCAGCCGCGATATCGCCGCTGGCGGGCAGGGCGCACCACTGGTACCCGCTTTTCACGACAGAGTCCTGCGTCACCCCACGCTTCACCGCGTGATCGTCAATATCGGCGGAATCAGCAACCTGACCAGCCTGCCGCCTGGCAGAGAAACTTCCGGTTTTGACTGCGGGCCCGGCAATCTGCTGATGGACGCATGGTGTTTGCAGCACAAGGGCACCCCCTACGATGAAAACGGCACGTGGGCTGCAACCGGAAGGGTAATACCTGAACTGTTGTCCTGCCTGATGGCGGAACCTTTCTTCACACAAGCACCACCGAAGAGCAGCGGACGCGACCTGTTCAACATGGCGTGGTTACAGGTACATTTGCATGGCAATGAAGCTGCGGAAGACGTGCAGGCTACGCTTACCGAACTGACCGCGACCACCATCGCCAACGCACTGCACACCTACTGCGCCGGCACCGATGAGATTTATCTGTGTGGCGGCGGCGCTCACAATCTGACCCTGACAATGGCTCTTAAAATCAAACTGCCCGACTGCACGGTGCTGACCACCAACGATGCGGGTGTGGATGCTGACTATCTGGAAGCCATCGCCTTCGCCTGGCTTGCGCAACAGACGCTGAACAAAATCCCGGCAAACCTGCCGCAGGTGACGGGCGCCAGACATCCCTGTCTATTAGGCGCCGTCTATTCAGCCTGAGCAACGTCCCGCTGCACACCGCTCAGTGTGTAGCAAACTCATGTTTCATTTTGTGCTTATCCGGTTAACACCCAATTTAGAAACGGCGACCTATTTTCAGGCAGAAAGTGGGGCGGCACCCCTGCGTTCGGCCTCGTATGTAGCCGAACCGCAAGCGATTTCAGCCATAAAGTAGAATAATCCGCTTGTTGTGAGCGCTAACCGGATAAGCACGGTTAAAATAAATCGGCATTTAGCGCCATGTGTACACCCATACTGGCTGCATAGCCCAGCGCAATCACCGGCGTCCATTTAAGATGTCCTGCAAAGGTGTAGATACTGCGGGCCTGGCCCATCAGTGCAACACCGGCAGCGGAACCGATCGAGAGCAACGATCCGCCAACGCCTGCGGTCAGCGTCACCAGCAGCCACTGGCCCACCGACATATCCGGCATCATCGCCAGTACGGCAAACATGACCGGAATATTATCGACGATAGCTGAAATCACGCCGACGGCGATATTGGCGTTGGTCGCCCCCCATCCACCGTAAATCGCCTGCGAAATGACAGCAAGATAGCCGATAAAACTCAGCCCGCCCACGCACATCACCACGCCGTAAAAGAAAAACAACGTGTCCCATTCGGCGCGTGACACCTTGCGGAAGATATCGAAAGGAACCGGATTACCGATATTTTCCGCATCACCGCCATGCGTTTTCTCGCCGCGCATTTTTAAATAGTAGGCAAAAAATTGCAGCAGACTCAGGCCGGTGAGCATGCCAATGACCGGAGGCAGTTGCAGCACGCTGTGAAAACCGACCGCCAGTGCGATGGTAAACAGAAACAGCGCGACAATAGCCAGAGCGCCGCGCCGCATTGCGACCCTTGCTCCGCCGCCGCTGGGTTTCTGGTTGGGAACTGAAAACTGCATGATGAGCGCTGGCACCAGCCAGTTGACCAGCGACGGGATGAACAGTGCAAAAAACGCCCAGAAATCAACGATACCGTTAGTTGCATGAATGTTCTTTTGCCAGACCATCAGTGTCGTGATGTCGCCGAACGGACTGAAAGTGCCGCCGGCATTGGCGGCAATCACGATATTGATACAGGAGAGCAGCACGAATTTTTTATTGTCGCCGCCGACCGCCATCACCACCGCACCCATCAGCAAGGCTGTGGTCAGGTTGTCGGCAACAGGGGAGATGAAAAAAGCCAGCAAACCCGTCACCCAGAACAGTGCGCGATAACCCAACCCTTTGTGTATCAGCCAGCTGCGCAGCGCCTCGAAAACATTGCGCTCTTCCATCGCATTAACGAAGGTCATCGCCACCAGCAAGAACAACATCAGCTCTGCGTACTCCTCCAGATTATGACGTAGCGCATTTTCAACCAGATGCGGAATGTCATGCGACTGGTAATACCACGCAATCAGTCCCCAGATGATGCCTGCCGCCAGCATCACCGGCTTGGATTTGCGCAGATGAGTAAATTCTTCGACCATCACCACCAGATAGGCAACGAAAAACAGCAGCAGCGACACAATACCAACCCAACTGGTAGTCAGATCAAGCCGCTCAATGCCATCGGACGCGTGCACCACAAGTGGCACGAGTAACAGAACAATGAGTGCGATGAATTGATTCATTAGTAAATTTCCGTGAAAAATTAAGTGCAATCAGTCGAAACGCATCGGTAATGCCAGTCAACAGAGAGCGTGATCAGCGCTGCTTGACTCGCCAAATCAGCGCCTTCTCCAGCTCGACCACAACGAACAGCATTATCCCAAAGCCGATGATGCGCCCCCAAGCTGACGCGTCGATGGCCGCCACCCCAAACAGGCTTTGCATGAAGGGCAGGTAGGTAAAAATCAGCTGTATTACCGACAAAACGGCAATGGCAAGCAGCAGATAAAAATTGCCGGTGAAATCCTGCCAGCTGCGCATCGGCGCGAGCAGGTAGCGGCAGTTGAACAAATAGGCCATCTCGCCCGCCACCAGCGCGTTGACCGCGACGGTTCGACTGGCTTCGATGCCCGCGCCGCGCGCGCTTTCCCACAAAAACAGGGCGACTGATCCGCCGGTGAGCAACAGAGAAACGAAGACGATGCGCCAGATCATGAAGCCGGACAGGATCGCTTCATTGCCCGGATGGGGCGGGCGCTGCATCACCCCGGGTTCAGACTTTTCAAACGACAATGCCAGTGCCAGGGTAACGGCCGTGACCATGTTCACCCATAGAATCTGCACCGGCGTGATCGGCAGCGTCATACCGAACAGGATGGCGAACAGCACCATCCCCGCCTCACCGCCATTGGTGGGCATGATGAATATGATGGCTTTCTTGATATTGTCATAGACGGTGCGCCCCTCTTCCACCGCGTGTGCGATGGTGGCGAAATTATCATCGGCCAGCACCATTTCGGCCGCTTCCTTGGCGACTTCTGTCCCTTTCATGCCCATCGCCACACCGATGTCTGCTCGCTTCAAGGCGGGCGCATCGTTCACACCATCGCCCGTCATGGCAACGATCTCGCCATTGGCCTGCAATGCCGCAACCAGGCGCAGCTTGTGTTCCGGGCTGGCGCGTGCGAACACCTCCACATCACGCACGGCCTGACGCAATGCCGCCTCGTCCAGCGCATCCAGTTCGCCGCCCGTCAGCGCGCGTACAGGAAAAGGCTCGCGCAGATCGGGGGGAACGGGGGTGAGGGCATGGCTGCCTATACCCAGCTGTGCGGCGATGGCGCGCGCTGTTTCAGCGTGGTCGCCGGTAATCATCACGACGCGGATACCTGCCGCACGACAGTCGCGCACGGCAGCAATGGCCTCTACGCGCGGCGGATCGGTGATACCAACCATGCCGAGCAGCGTAAATTCGCCCTGCATGTCAGAAAAAGTCAACTCGCGCTGCTCGCCCCCGACAGTTTTCATCGCCAGTGCCAGCACACGCTGGCCGAGCGCCCCGGTCCGGGCCATCTTGCCGTGCCACTGTGCCAGGTTGAGCGGCACGTCCTCACCCGGACCGCGCTGCTGCTTACACATCGCCAGCACCTGCTCCACCGCCCCTTTTACAAAGATAAAGGCATGTCCGGCGTGGTCGTGATGCAGGGTCGCCATGAAACGATGTTCCGATTCAAACGGAATAAGATCGGTACGCGGCAATGATTCCTGTTCAAACACGGGATCTAGCCCGGCCTTCATCGCCAGCGTGATCAGCGCGCCTTCGGTCGGATCGCCCGCGAGGTGCCATGTGCCTGCCGTCTCGCGCAGCGCGGCATCGTTGCACAGCAGTCCTGCGCGCAACAGATCAAACGCTTCGGCATGTTCGGCGATGGCCATCTCATCACCATCGAGGGAAAATCCCCCGTGCGGCGCATAGCCCACCCCGCTGACCTCGAACACCCGGTCGGCGGTCAATACGCGCTGTACCGTCATTTCGTTGCGCGTCAGCGTGCCGGTCTTGTCGGTACAGATCACCGTCACCGAACCCAGCGCTTCGACCGCAGGCAAACGCCGGATGATGGCGCTGCGTTTTGCCATACGCTGCACACCGAGTGCCAGCGTGATGGTCAACACGGCGGGCAGCCCTTCCGGAATCGCCGCCACCGCCATGCTCACGGCGGCCAGGAACATCTCGCCGATGTCGAATTGATACACCCGCCAGCCGACCAAAAAGGTGACTGCGGCCAGCGCCATGATGACGACAGTCAGCCAGCGCCCGAACACCTCCATCTGCCGCAACAGCGGCGTGGTCAGCATCTGCACCTCGTCCAGCAAGGCACTGATGCGCCCGATCTCGGTATCGTCAGCCGTGGCGACGACCACGCCCGTGCCCTGCCCATACACGATTAGCGTGCTCGAATACGCCATGCAGTAGCGGTCGCCCAGCACGGTCTGAGCCGCTACTTGCGCAACGTTCTTTTCAACGGCGGTTGACTCCCCGGTCAGCGCGGCTTCTTCGATGCGCAAATTCTTTACACTCAGCAAGCGCAGATCGGCAGGCACTTTATCGCCGGATTGCAGCAACACGATGTCGCCGGGCACCAGCGCCTCCGCCGCAATCACCTCGCGACGGCCTTCACGCAGCACGGTCGCCTCGGGCGACAACATGCGCCGTATCGCATCCATTGCCTTCTCGGCCTTGCCTTCCTGAATGAAACCGATGATGGCATTAATCACCACCACGCCGACGATCACGCTGGTGTCCACCCAATGCGCGAGCAAAGCAGTGACGCCTGCCGAAGCCAGCAGTACATAGATGAGCAGGTTGTGGAATTGCAGCAGAAACCGGGTCAAGGGACCGCGTTTCAAGTGCGGAGTCAGGCGATTTGAACCATATTGAAGCTGCCGACGCGCTGCCTCGGCATGACTCAAGCCATGAGCGTCCGAAACAAGCAAATCGATGACTTCTTGCGGTGGGAGATGATGCCAGTCATTCGTTGTCATTTTCCGCCTTTGCTGTTTATCCGGTTGTAGCTTGCTCACTATCCAGCAGCTCCTCACATATTGCGTGATGCAAGCTGTAGGGTCGTGCGTCAGGCAAGAAGTCTAGGCTGACAGAGCAGTGAGCTAAGATTAAAGATTCGCTGTACCATCCGGCGGATAATCGACCTGGTTGATCGTTGGCCCAGATTAACATATGCCGCCAGCATCGGCGTGCACATGGCGCTAAACCGCAGCCGACAATACATTGAGTAGCTTATAGTTGCTGTTTGCCCAAATTCGTATCAGAAATCGGGCTGGTATTCTTGGAATCTAAATCAGTCAACATATGGGCCAGATTGCTTTGCGCATCAGCATCGCCCTGTTCGGCTGCCTTACGGCGCCAGTACGCCGCCTGCGCGTAGTCCTGCGGCACTCCCTGCCCAAGGGCGTACATCGTGCCAATTTCGCTTTGCGCTGTCACATTCCCCTGCTCTGCCAAAGCATTGATCTGTTTCAACGCTATGCCGCCAAAGAACTTTGCAGATAGCCTCATCATTTTCCTCTTGAATATCCGTTGATAATTGACCCAATCAACCCTGCTTTTTAATCTGAACCGCTGGCAGCATATGATGCCAGTCACTTGTCGTCTTTTTTTCGCCTTTGAGATTTATCCCTTTGTAGTTTGTTCACTATCCGGTAGTTCATCACGCATCAGGCGCAGCAGCAGATCATCGAAGGTGTAGAAACCGTTTTTACATTCAGCAAGCTGAGCAAGCGCAAAAGCGGCACCCGTACCGAATGCTTCACGCTGGATTGAATCGTGAATCAGTCGCACAGTTTGATAAGGAAAGCCAAAAATTACTTCGTGGTGTCCGACGATGCCGCCCAGCCGCAATGACGTGATGTTCTCTCCGGCAATCTCCAGCGTATCAGCGATTCTGCGCGCCGTACCGGACACTTCCTGCTTCTCCTTAAAGTGCTGTTCCAGTATCTCCACATCGGCGAATGGGGCGATCTTGTGCAACAGCTTGGCCGCTATAATCAGAAAATTGATACCCAGCGTGATGTTGGGCGAACACAACACGCGCGTGCTCTGCCCCAGGCTGCGCGCATACGCCAGATCGTCTTCCGAATAAGCCGAGATCGCGCTGACCAGCATGATGCCGCGCTGCCGCACTTCCTCTCCGTAGATATGAATACTTTTTGGCGAGGAGAAATCGACCAGCGCATCCACCGGAATACGCTCGAATAAATCGGCGAATGAATTCAGTTCCAGCCCGAAGACTGGAATATCGGTTCCGGGATGAGTTTTCTGTCCTGCGATTGCCGAACGTTTCACAATCCAGCATAGTTCAAAACGCGGGTCGCAGCTTAAGACGTTGGCTACTGCACTGCCTGCCTTTCCGTAGCCGACCAGACCTACTCGTATTTTTTTTGGAATGTTGCTCTCCTTTATCTCGCAACCTTTTCAACACGGCACCCGCAAGCGCTTGACAGTAGCAGTCTAAAAGTGCTTTCGGCTTATATTGGCATGGCGGAACGATTGGATGATCGTTTTGATATTGCTCAATTTTCCTAATGAGTATTTATCGAAAGCTTCACCTGATCAACCCCGGTTCTGACCTTCAACCATGCGCTGATTTTGCGTCTGTCTTCCTTCGAAAATGCTTTTTTCGATGTCAGGTTGAGCAATAAAATGGTCGAAACGGCGGCAGGCATCGTTTGATATTCGTTCGTCTTTGCGACAGCCAGATTCTCAACCTGCGGATATTGCGCAACGAGTTCGTCGAATATTTTTTTCTGTTCTTGCAGATAATCTTCCTGCTTTCCTTGCTGCGCACGCAAACTTGCAAGCTCATTTTGCAAATCAGCCAGCTGACTGTTTTTTACATCGAATGTTTGCTGAGTGCTGTTCAATACTTCAGCGAGCAATGCTTTTGATAGTGTCGCCTCATCCAGTTCCTTGATGACGGTCTGATGCACGATCAGCCTGGCGTTGGGCATCCGGTATTTTTCCAGTTTTTTTGAAAGTTCAGTCAACTGCTCATCACTAACCTTCTTTCCTACCAGCGTAATGTCAATCACCCGATCATCCGCAGAAATGCTCTGTTTTGCGATGAAACCATTCTCGAATACCAGTTCTTTTTTAATGTATTCATTGGCTCTGGAAAGAAAGACTTCTCGGGTAACCATTCCGTAGGCCAGATAGAAGCTGGGCAGGACGGTTGCAAACACCACAGCGTAAATATAGTGTTTTACCTTGCGCTCCACTGCCTCGCTGACAAAACGTTTATGGGGTGGTTCGATATAGCTGACCAGCAACAAGGTCGCGAACGCGATAAAAATACAGTTGATAAAAAACAGGAAAAATGCACCAAAGAAAATATCCATTGAACCGTTCGCGATGCCGTAACCGGCTGTGCACAGCGGAGGCATCAAAGCCGTTGCGATGGCAACGCCCGGTATGATGTTGGTTTTTTCTTTTCGTGTAGAAGCGATAATGCCTGCCAGTCCGCCGAACAACGCAATCAGCACATCCCAAATGGTAGGTGTCGTTCGTGCCAGCAATTCAGATTGCGCTGTGGACAGCGGACTGATCAGAAAATACAGAGTGGACGTAAACAGTCCGATCAGGATGCAGACGAGCAGATTACCCAACGCCTTTTTAATGAGCTCGTAATCGTTGATGCCCGCCCCATAGCCTATGGCCATAATGGGTCCCATTAGCGGGGAGATCAACATGGCGCCGATGATCACCGCCGTGGAGTTGACATCCAAGCCGATGCTGGCGATGAAGATTGCCAGCATCAACACCCACAGATTGGTGCCCCTGATCTCGATGCCTTCGCGGATACTCTGATCGATATCATCGAAACCATGTTGATCGGCATTCAGGTTGAATCGAAAGGCCAGCGCGGCTCGAACTCTGGAGATGAACTCTTGTGCGGATATTTTCATTGCAATCGTTTTTCCGTCGTTTTTTGTAAAGAAGCGGAGACACTCATCGGCTCAACGGCTTAGTGAAGCAATTGGTACTGAACGAGGTAAACCCCCGCACCTGAGAAATAACCCACCAGTGCCAATCCGCTGATTTTTTTGACGTACCAGAAGAAGCGGATTTTTTCCAACCCCATCGCAGCAACACCTGCCGCCGAGCCTATGATCAGTATAGAGCCGCCCGTTCCCGCGCAATAGGCTAGGAACTCCCACAAAAAGTGATCTGGTGGATATTGCGTCAGACTGTACATACCCATGGACGCAGCAACCAGCGGCACGTTATCTACAATTGCACTGGCGATACCGATGATCATCACAATGATATCCTGTCGCCCCACGGTCTGATCCAGCCACTGCGCCAAAGCGGTCAGAATGTGCGTATGTTCCAGCGTAGCAACTGACAGCAAAATGCCGATGAAAAACACCAGAGAACCCATGTCAATCTTGCTCAGGGCATGTACCAGCGTAAGGTGCTGCTTGGTGTCCTCCTCCTTATGGCGATGCACCAGATCGCCCACCAGCCACAGTATTCCCAGTCCGAACAGGATACCCATAAACGGAGGAAGGTGCGTAACCGTCTTGAAAGCCGGCACCGAAATCAAAATAGCCAGTCCCGTGAAAAACATCAGGTTGCGCGCAAATATGGTTGTGTGAAGGTCAACCTTGCCAGCCAAGCGCTGTGGCGCTACAACATCGCGACCGCGCAAAACATAGGCCGTGATGGCGAGCGGCACCAGTATACTGACCAGAGACGGCAGCAGCACCCCCTTGATGATCGCCAGACTGGTAATCTGACCGCCAATCCACAGCATCGTGGTTGTCACGTCACCCAGAGGTGACCAGGCACCACCGGAGTTGGCTGAAATAACGATGATCCCGGCGAAAAATAGCCGGTCATCGTGCCTACCCAGCAATTTTCGCATCAACGAAATCATCACGATGGTGGTCGTCAGATTGTCCAGAACGGCGCTGAGAAAAAAGGTCACGAAACCCACCAGCCACATCAAAGTGGACAGTTTGGAGGTCTTAATATGCGTGGTGATGATGTCAAAGCCGTTATGGGCGTCCACCACCTCTACAATTGCCATTGCCCCCATCAGGAAAAATACGATCTGAGCCGTTCCCATCAGCGATTCACCTAATTGTTCGCTCACTAACTGTGCATCGCCTATAGACAGTGCATAGATCGTCCATAACAAACCTGCGCCAATCAGGGCTGATGCCGATTTATTGATCTTAAGCGGATGCTCCAGTGCGATAGCCGCATAGGCAATGATAAAGATGATGATCAATGAGGTAAGCATTTTAATAAACCCGAATTGAATGAAAGTTTATGACGATCAGTATGTCGTAGTTGAGCAATCAGGCGCAATTCGCCATTCCCAAACTTTGTTGAAGCAAGCCTTAAAGCCGCCAGAAAACCTAAGCTACTTGCATATCCCGATAGACGGTGCCGTGCAAATTTTTCCATCAACCCAGATCGCGTCCTTGAGACGCACCCCAATAAACCGGGTTCGATTGATAGATGCACCGGTCAGATTAGCTTGTTTCATGTTTGCATAGGCCATATAGGCACCGTCAAGTTTTACACCTTGCATCTCTGCCTGTTGCAAATCAGCAGAAACAAGGTCTGCTCTTGTTAAATCGGCACCTGTCAATATGGCCTGCGAGAGATCAGCATTTTCAAGGTCAGATTTTGCCATATTCGCATTGGTAAATCGGGCCTTAAACAAGATAGCATTTTCAAGATTAGCCCAGCGTAAATCTGCACTTTCAAGATTTGCACCCGACAAATCAGATTGTTCAAGCCTGGCCTGTTGCAGATTCGCGCCACGCAATATCGCACCCTTCAGGCTGGCTCCGGCAAAATTGGCATGCTCAAGGTCGGCATTTTTAAAATTTCCACCATCCAGTTTGGCTCCACGCCAGTCAATGCCGCCAAGCTTCGCGCCTTGGCATTGAGCACCCGGTTCCTTGCGGCACTCGGCAAATACGGTACTCACAGAGATTATCGTTATACTGCAAATGGCAATTAGTATAAAAAATATCTTAGGTATTTTCATGCAGTTACCGTTCATTGCAGCCTCACAGGTCAGATTATTTATTTCGGCAAGCCAATGAGGTACAGCATAAAAGAAATATCCTCAATTGAAAATCAGGGAATCCCTCCATGAATTAAAACCAGCCGATACTGAATTAAATCCTTTCACTTCAGTCCGTTAGAATGAAAAAATATCCTCACGTAAGGGAAACACTTACGAGCTATCCGGATGCACGCGATCCATGAAAGAGGATAATGAAAAACAAATCTCTTCGATAAATCTTAATGAACAGCCAAATCACCCGCTTTTTTCAGTGGACAGCTTTTGTCACTGCTTACGTTGCCCTCGATTGGGCAAGCTATTTACACGCCTTACATGGATTCAATATCACCCCCTGGAATCCGTCTCTTGCGCTGGGTCTGGTATGTTCGCTCCGATATGGCAGGCTGACGGCAATTCCCTGGCTTTTAGCACTACTTCTTGGTGAAATCGTAGTGCGTGACCTACCCGCGCCTATCCTGATTACGATTGCGCTATCTGCGACCCTGGTTGCGGGCTACAGCACAATCGCTGAACTGTTACGCCGCTTGGTAAATACCGAAAATATTCTGCCAGATCAAAAAAATTTACTCTTATGGCTCGCTGTCGTAATTGTCGGCACATTGATAACGAGCAGCCTCTATATCTCGCTGCTCCTCGTTTTTGACTTGCTCCCAACAGGGGATGGAATCGTCGCACTAGAGCGCTTCTGGATAGGCGATTGCGTCGGCATTATCGTGACCATGCCGTTTTTATGGATGCTTTTTCAGCATCGCAACCGCATCTATGACATTCTGTTCCGTTGGGAAACAACAGGATATGGAATACTAGCCGTAATCATGCTTTGTGTCGCCTTCGGCCTGGGTGGCAATGGCGAGTTTCAATATTTTTACCTGCTTTTTATTCCCATCGTCTGGGCCGCTGCCCGGCAAGGTATGGCTGGTGCAGCCGTTGCGGCATTTGTACTCCAGGCAGGCATCATGGCTGCCGTACAATGGCTGAATTTAGTTGCGGTAACGGCATTTGAACTGCAGATGCTTGGTGCCGTTCTCGCGTTCGTTGGACTATTCATCGGTGTCGTGATTGATGAAAAGCAGCGGCTTAGTGCGGAGCTTAGACAGACGCTTCGACTCGTCGCTGCTGGAGAAATGGCTGGCGCATTAGCGCATGAGCTAAACCAGCCCCTCACGGCGTTATCTGCCTATGGCATGGCCTGTGAACAACTGCTCGAACAAGGAGAAACAGGAGAGCGATTGCGTGAGACGATACGACGCATGATCTCGGAATCCTTTCGTGCGGCCGATGTGGTGCGCCGTCTGCGGGATTTTTTCCGCACCGGCGCAACGCAACTCGAAGCAGTTAACCTCGGCGAGTTGCTCGCGTCTGCTTCTGCACCGTTCATAAATAAGGCACAACAACAGGGTGTCTCATTAACGATCGATACGTCATCAGCCTGTACGATATTGGCGGACCGCCTTCAACTTGAAGTTGTCTTCCGTAACCTTCTGTCGAATGCTTTCGATGCTGTTGCGGATCAACCCTCAGGACCAAGGAAAATTCATATCTCAACTCACTCAGCAAGCAAAAAAAATATCTGTATTTACATCAAGGACAGCGGCTTGGGGTTGTCTGGAGAAAAGGCCGGACGCCTGTTCGAGGCTTTTCAGTCATCCAAATCCAGTGGTCTTGGTTTAGGATTGGCGATCAGCCGCGCTATCGTCGAAGCACATGGCGGACAACTGCTGGCTGAAATGACGAACCACGGTTTATTTAAACTTACACTTCCTATTGCAGAAAAGGACGAGTATGCAATCTAGCGGATACAGCATCTTCATAGTCGAGGACGATCAGTCAGTCCGCGATGCACTTGGGTTGTTACTCGGCCTGAAGGGCTATCCTGTTACCCTGTTTGCCGACGCCGAGAGTTTTCTCAACGCCTATGGGCAGGAGTGGTGCGGGTGCCTGCTCATCGATATTCGCATGCCGAAAATGGATGGACTGGCATTACAAAAGCGATTGCTGGAGATCGGCTGTCGCATTCCTGTCATCATCATGACAGGACATGGTGATGTCGTCTCAGCACGAGAAGCATTCCGCTCTCAAGCAGTCGATTTTCTGGAGAAGCCGATTGACCACACCAAGCTGATGAAAGCAATTGAGGAGGCGTTTATTCGTCAGACGGACGTACAAAGTAAAGAAAATCAGCGTACTAAAATTGACCATCTGTTAGGGAAGCTAACTCCCCGCGAAAAAGAGGTTATGGAACTGGTTGTGGAAGGTCAGCACAATCGCGAGATCGCCGAAACTCTCAGCATCAGTGCTCGCACCGTAGAAGTACACAAAGCGCGCATGATGATGAAACTGCAAGTAGAAAGCATACCTGATCTCATTCGCCTGTGCTTAGTTGGGTATGGCAAGAACTGAGAGCCCGGCATGATCTGCAGCCAGCGCATTTAACACCTCCTCTTTCGACAGACTGTGCCATTCACCTTCAGTGCGCGTCAGAGCATCACCGGACTTGTTCATTGCGGCCTTTTCATGCTGGCAGCTAGATCACGCCTATCATCACCAGCGCAATAAACGCGGCGAACAGGGCAAAATGGCTGATTCCTTCGATGGCGTTGGTTTCGCCGTCATGCAGATTGTTCATCACGGTGAGAAAAGTCAGCAACAACATGCCACCCTGCACCGGCGTGAGCGCCATCTCAATACGCTCACCGCTAAACAAAGCGATCGACTCGATCACAGGTAAAGTCAGCAATACGGTAGCCAACGAGGCACCCAAAGCAATGTTGACTGTGGTTTGCATGCGATTCTGCTGAGCCGCCTTCAAGGCGGTGAGTATCTCGGGGCTGGCAGAAATCAGGGCAACCAGCACAGCGGGTATCGCACGCGGCAGACTGCTCCCCGACAAGCCCGCATCGAGCAGCACAGATAATACTTCTGACATCAGTCCAACCAGCACAATGGCACCCAGCATCAACGTCACATGCAGGCTGTTCGGACTATGCACTTCATCGTGCGCCTCTTGTTCAGATTCGGCCGAATACTCGAAAAATTTGCGATGTTCGACTGTCTGCAAGCGCAGAAAAGCGATATACATCACCGCCATCACACAGACTGAAAATGCCGAATAGAATTGCCATTTGGCATCCGGCACGAAGTCGGGAATAAACATACCGACACCGATGGCGACAAGCAGCATCGCAATGAAGGAATTGGCGGAATCCACATTATATTTGGCGCTGCCGTGTTTCAAACCGCCCACGATGGCCGCTAAGCCGAGAATACCGTTGATATCGAACATGATTGCGGCAAAGACCGTATCACGGGTGAGCGTCGGATTGGGTGCCCCCTGCAATAGCACTACCAGAATCACGACTTCCACCGAGACGGCTGCGAGCGTCAATATTAACGTGCCATAGGGTTCGCCGAAACGCAGCGCCAGCACTTCCGCGTGATGCGCGATACGAAATGCCACACCGATGATGGCTGCCAGCATCACCAGCAACGCCCCCCACAACAACGCCCCGCCATGCGCCACGACCGCATGCTCCAGCAAGAAACCCAAGCCCAGCACCAGCAGTGCAATGGCGACAGGAAACTCAGCCTTGATATATTTCATGGCTTAGCCAGCGACGTACACAGACGGCGAAACTCCTGCACTTCCGTAACCCACAACACGCCGTCTCCGGTTTGACCCGTGTAGGCATGACGATGTATGACCTCCAGAATATCTGCCAACATCTCATCGGGCGCCACGATTTCTATACGCAGTTTTTTAGTAAAGTCCGTCAACTCTTCCTTGAGTGTACCGTGCAGTTCAGCACCGGAATGCGCCGAACACCCTTCCACATGACTAATGTTCATTCCCGGGAAGCCGGGTAGCAGACGAAAGGCATCGCGGATTTTATGCAAGCGGGAGGGCCGAACTATTGCTTTGATTTCTTTCATTGCTTTCTCCTGACGGGCATGGCAAAAATTACCGCCCCTGATCATAAATTTTGCCCCCTTCCCAACCTTCCCCCGCAAAAAAATCCTTGCGAGGGCAGGGGCAAACGAACAGTTGCTCTGGTTCTACGCCTCAATAGATTTTTCTTCAAACCATTTGTACAGCGTTGGCAGCACCACCAGTGTAAGCAAGGTAGACGTAATCAAGCCGCCAATCACCACAATCGCCAGTGGTCGCTGCACCTCCGACCCTGGCCCGCTGGCAAACAACATGGGGATCAAACCCAGCATCGCCACGGTCGCCGTCATTAACACCGGACGAAAACGCTGTTTACAACCCTGAACCACGGCATCGGTCTGACTCATCCCCTCATCGCGCAAATTGCGTATATAGGAGACGAGTACCACGCCGTTCAATACGGCTATCCCCCACAGCGCGATAAAGCCCACCGAGGCCGGCACCGACAAATATTCACCCGTGACAAACAGCGCCACCACTCCGCCGATCGACGCAAAAGGCAACACTAAAATAATCAGCGCAGCATAGCGCAAAGAACCGAATAACAGGAACAGCAGGAAGAAAATAGCCGCCACCGTCACAGGAACGATGATTTTCAGATGCCCCATGGCGCGCTCCATATTCTGAAACTGCCCGCCCCACTCCAGATAATAGCCTTCGGGCAACTTGATCTTGCTGTCCACTGCCTGCTGCAACTCGGTGACAAAACTGCCCAGATCACGGTCCTTCACATTGACCCCGATCACGATACGGCGCTTGCCTTTTTCGCGGCTGATCTGTGCCGGTCCATCAGTAACCCGGATCAACGCCAGATTTTCCAAGGCCACCAGCGCACCATTCGGTGAACTGACCAGCAGACTACGTATGGTAGCGACATCGCTGCGGAAGGCTTCCGGCAAACGCACTACGGCACCGAAGCGGCGTTCCCCTTCATAGATCTCTGTCGCCATGCGACCACCTATCGCCGCTTCAATCACATCGTTGATATCTGAAACGTTGATGCCATGCCGTGCAATGGCCTGACGGTCGATTTCGATCGACAGGTATTGCTGACCGGTTACCCGTTCCACCTTCAAATCCTGAGCGCCCGTCACGGAGCCTGCCACTTTCGCGATGATGTCTGCTTTCTGTTTCAGCACATCCATGTCATCCCCGAACAACTTGATCGCCACATCGGAACGCACCCCGGTCACCATCTCGTCTACGCGATCGGAAATCGGCTGTGCCATGACGATCTGCACGCCCGGCAAGGTCATCAATTTCTCGCGTATCGCGGCGGCTATGTCGTCCTGGTTCCAGCCTGCAGGCCACTCGCTGCGGGGTTTCAAACTAACTATCGGCGTGGACTCGTTCTGTCCCTGCGAGTCGGCCGGACTCTCCCCGCGACCGACCCCCGAGACGGCCGATTTGACCCCCGGTACCTCCATCACCCGGCGCATCGCCTCCATCTCCAGCTTAAGCGACTCCTCCAGCGAAATATTGGGTACGCGGTTAATCCCCGGCACGATCGAGCCTTCCTTCATTTCCGGTATAAAAGCCGTGCCGAGCAAGGGCAGCAACAACACCGCTGCGACGAATGCGGCGGCGGCGGCAAAGATCGTCTTGCTGCCGTTGAGCATAGTCCAGTCCAGCAAACGCAAGTACGGCTTTTTGGCCAGTGCAACCAAAAAAGTATCATGCTCATCCTTACCCACCAGCAGATAGGAGCACAATACCGGGGTCAGCGTCAATGCGAGTATCAGAGAGACAAACAAGGCGATCGCGATGGTGAAGGCCAGCGGCGCAAACATCTTGCCCTCCATCCCCTGCAAGGTCATCAGCGGCAAAAACACTAATATAATGATGGAGACGCCGAAGATCACCGGCGTACCCACTTCCACCGCCGCATCCAGCACGACCCTGACCCGGCTCAGACCCCGCCCCTTATTCTCGGCCAGTCGCTGGAAAGCGTTCTCCACCACCACCACCGAGCCATCAACAATCAAGCCGGTGGCGATCGCCAACCCGCCCAGCGACATCAGATTGGCGGACAATCCGTAATGATTCATCACCATAAAGGTGATCAACGGCGTCAAGACCAGCGAAGCCACCACCACCAGCGACGAGCGCACATCACCCAGAAACAGGAACAGCACGATAATCACCAGCACCACACCTTCAATTAACACCTTCACCACAGTATGGAGCGCGGCATCGACCAGCTCGCTGCGATCATAGTAGGGGACAATTTTCAGACCATCGGGCAACATACCCTTATCGTTGATCTCAGCAACCCGCTGCTTGATGCGCGACACCACCTCTTTGGCATTGCCGGCACGCATCATCATGACCACGCCCCCTACCGATTCAGTCACGCCGTTTTTGAGCAGTGCGCCATAACGCACCTCATGGCCGATACTGATTTCGGCCACATCGCGCACCAGCACAGGCACTCCGTCCTGCTCCTTCAACACGATACTGCGAATATCTTCAACATCGCGTATCAGGCCGACGCCGCGTATCAGATATTGCTCGGCATAGTGCGGCAACACCCCGCCCCCCGCGTTGGCATTATTACGTGCCAGCGCCTGATAAACATCCTGCAGAGTGACTTTATGATGGCGCATCCGATCCGGATTCACCAGCGCCTGATATTGTTTAACATAGCCGCCCTGCGAATTTATCTCCGCCACCCCGGAAATGCCGCGCAACAGCGGACGCACCACCCAGTCCTGTGCAATACGGCGGCGCGTCAGTTCTTCGACCGACAGGGCTTTGCTGGCATCGGCGGGTAATTCCAACGTGTACTGGTAGACCTCGCCCAACCCGGTGGAGAGCGGCCCCAGGGTAGGCGCAACCCCCTGCGGCATCCGGCCTGCCACCTCGATCAGCCGCTCCATCACCAGCTGCCGGGCAAAATACACGTCTGTGACGTCTGTAAACACCAGGGTAATCAGCGACAGCCCCGGTTTATTGAGCGAACGCATTTCCTCCAGCCCCGGCAAACCGGTCATAGCCATCTCCAGCGGCACCGTGACAAACCGTTCAACCTCTTCCGGCGAGCGCCCCTGCGCTACCGTCGCGATCTGCACCTGCACATTGGTGACATCAGGGAAAGCGTCCACCGACAACTTGCGCGTCGCATCCAGTCCAAACATCACCAGACACACTGCCACTACAACCAGTACCAGACGCTGCTTGAGCGCGGTACGTATTAAAAATTCCAGCATTTCAACCTCGATATGACATGACTCGCCGGCAGACGAAAGAATATGGTTTTACGCAAAAAATCAGCCTTCAAGTTCCTTGCGGCGGCGTTCATTGTTGAGATGGAACGCACCTTCCGTCACAATTTTTTCGCCCTCAAGCAAACCTTCCAGCACAGGTGCGCCCCCCCCGCTTTCCTGACCCAGTTTGATCTGCCGCAACTGGAAGCGATGCGCATCCAGCTGTACAAAAACATAATCGCGATTTTCCTCGCGCACAATGGCGACCATCGGCAGCATCACACGTTTGTGAGGTGCACCACGTATCAGCATAGAGGCGAGCATACCCGGCTTAATCAATCGGTCCGCGTTTTCAACATCCATGCGCACCGTCACCGTGCGCGTATCGGGCTTGACGGTATCTGATACAAAAATAAGCTTACCCTTGATATCCTGATCGGCCAGCGCAGAAATCTCGGCCTCCGTGACACCGCCTGCTCTAACCAGCCCCGCCTGTTGCTCCGGTATTTCGGCAACCAGCCAGACATGTGACAGATCGGCAATGGTAAACAGTGCGTCAGCGGGCTGCACCACCTGCCCCTGCGTCACCTTGCGTTCGATGACCGCCCCGTCCAGCGTGGCAATCACCGATGAGAGTGAGTGCACCAAACGCGTCTCAGTCAGTTTACTAATATCAGCTTCTATCATCCCCAGCACTTTTAGCTGATCGTGCGAGGTTTGCCGCTCAGCCTGAGCCTGCAACAATTCGCTCTCGCGTTTTTGCAATTCAGCCGAACTGATCACATCCGCTTCAAATAGCAATTTCGCGCGTGTCACCGCTCTCATTTGCTGCCCCTCCTGCGAGACAGCCTTGAGGTAGGCAAGTTGAGAAGAAGACAGCTCCGCACTGTGCAGGGTCGCCAGTACATCGCCACGACGCACCCGCTGCCCCAGCTCGGCGCGTATCTCGGTCAGACGTCCCGTCACAGCGGCACCTATGCGCGCCACCCTTTGTTCATCCACCTCGACACGCGCAGGCACACGAACGATCTCGGCGATTTCCCCCGCGCCAACAGCAGACACGGTCAGCCTTTTCAGCAGCTCAGGGGATACGTTGACGATAGCAGGGTCATCGGCGGCAGCAAGCACCGGGGTTTCCTGTTTTTTTTGACAGCCAGCCAGCAAGGCGGCAAGCAGCAATACAGGCATCAGATAACGATTGATTAAATTCATTTATTTTCTCCGGCAGTTGCGCGCAGTCGTTCGATATCGATCAACGCAAATTGCAATTCATAACGTGCATTCAGGTAATCCATGCGCGTGCTTCGAAACACGCGCTGCGCATCGAGATAATCGAGTATCCCTCGCTCACCGTAACGGTAGGCAGCTTCAGCCACTTTAAGTGCAGACTCAGCTTCGCGCATCAAACCGGTCTCGAAAACACTCATCTGGCGACGGGCGATTTGATAGCGGCCATACGCCTGATCCAGCTCTCCTAGCAAAGCGAAACGAATGCGATCCTGATCGGCCAGTGCCCTCTCCCGGTTTGCATACGCCTCGCCCACCTGACCTGCGCGTTGATTCCAGAGCGGCAACGGCATCGCCACGCTCACACGCCAGAGGTTGACATCAGGGTGACGCTCCGCACTCCATTTGAGCGTGGGTTGAGGAATGCGCAAACTGCGCTCTAGCTCAAGCTTGGCCTCAGCACGGCGCGTTTCAGCATCGGCGATCTTAAGTACCGGCTGATAGGCCAATAATTCCGACCTTAATCTGGACAGCTCCGGTAAATCCGCAACCATTTGTATGTCGTGAATAATTTCAAAATTATCTGCTAGCGGTGCACCCAGCAAAGCGCGCAACCTGTCTTTGGCTTGAGACACGCGTATTTCAGCACTTCTGGCCGCATTTTCCGCCGTCATCGCCTCAGCGTCCGATTTAACCTGCTCATAGCGTGGCGACTCACCTACTTCCACCCGCAATTTGACGCGGTTGCTAATTTGCAACAGCAAAGCATGATTCTCATTGGCCAGTTGCGCTTCATCCTGTCGGCGCAACACCTCAAAGAAAGCCTGCTTGACTTGCGCATACAAATTAATGCGCGCCTCATCACGTTGCGCCACACTGGACATCACACCGGCTTCAGCCGCCTGCCTGCGCGAATTGCGCAAACCGGAAAACTCGACAGGCTGAGCGATCGTCAGCGCACTGTTGTGTCCGCGCTGCGCGGGTAACAGATGCGAATTACCCGTACCGAATTCGATATCCGGATTCGGGAAAGCGCGCGCCGTATCGAGTGCTGCATCGGCATTAGCAGCCTGGGCATTGGCCACCTTAAGCGCGGGACTGTATTGCTCAGCCAGCGCCAGCGCCTGTGGCAGCGTCAGCGGCACAGCACTAACAGAAATTGAAAACAGGCAGGAAAGCAATAACGCTCCTGACATCAGATAACGATAACTAAATTTCATTTTTAAATCCGTTGATTACGTCGTCTATGCGACGGTGAAGGCATCACAGATGCCGGTCAGCAATCAAACCAATTCGATAGGCGGGCGATCAGGAGGAGGGGCACTGTTGGACAGAACGGGTTGAGCCAACATCTTGTGATAACTGAAAATAGCAGAGGCAAATACAGAGAGCATATGACGCGAAAGAACACCTGGCTGCTCTACAGGATCATCGGCATGAGTGTCCATATCAAACGCGACAGCTATTTCGCTATGTACATCATGCTGCGCCAAATCCTGCGCGCCAACCGTCCAAAGGCTGAACAACAGCACAACGGCGATACAGCAACTAAGCAATAAGGAAGACGACTTCGGGTAATTCATGTCGGCATTATATATCAGGATAGGCTAATTTATTCAGCACTTAACGCATACAAAATAAGAAATTCTATTTATTACAACAAGTTGGATTATGCAGGGCGATTTTGCATGACTGACGCTTGCGCTTCACCTCGCCAAAGTGTAAATTCCCACATCAGTATCGATCAAGGATTTGTAAAATGAGCACCGCTACCTTATCCAGTAAATTCCAACTTTCATTGCCAAAAGCGTTGCGTGAGTCGATGCAACTCAAGGCCGGGCAGCAGTTTGAACTCGTCCCCATGGGAGCGATTATCCAACTGGTGCCCAAGACCGCCATCAACTCACTACGCGGCATCGCCCGTGGCGCAAATCCAGAACAATACCGCGATACAACGGATCGCTTCTGATGTTCCTGGTGGACACCTGCGGCTGGATTGAGTGGATGATTGATTCGCCGCTCGCCGAAAACTATTCGTGCTATCTGACTTCACCGGACACACTGATCGTACCCACGCTGGTACAGCATGAGCTATACAAATGGCTATGCCGAGAAACAGATCAAGCCACTGCGCTATCTGCTATCGCCGCGACCCAAACCGCAACCGTCATAACACTCGACACCTCACTCGCGCTACAGGCTGGGGATATCGCACGCGATTTCAAGTTAGCAATGGCGGATGCCATCATCTATACCACCGCCCGTCAGCATCAGGCAACGCTCGTCACTGGCGACGCCCATTTCGCCTGCCTGCCGTTTGTTAAGTATTTCCCAAAGATAAACTGATCAAATAAAATAGTTCGTTATCAATAGGTTATAAAATTGTTACGGCATCTTATTTTCCGATTCCCTTGCTAGCTGGTACAGCAAACGCAGCCAGGTATTCCCGCCAACCCGCCACGGGCCACGGGCACGCCCCCCACGTACTGGGTGCGATTTATCCGGCGTAACGCCAGGATTGAGGCCAGCCTGTTGCAGGCTTTCTGGCATCACACCATTTTAACCAGTGAACATCTGCATTCCGGCGGATATTTCGCGAGCTTGTCCGTCAGCAAACGAGATACACCAGCCATTCAACACTGAGGTCCTTGGCAAAAACGGCATATCAGTTAAAAAACATACCAGCTACGCAGATGATGGAAAGTCCATTGTTTTTTTGACAAACCGCTCAAACTGTTCAGTGGGAAGCGCTTTGCTGAAGTAATACCCCTGAACTTCGTCGCACCCCTGCAAGCGCAAAAATGCCAATTGCCCGGCGGTTTCCACGCCCTCCGCGATGGTCTGCATGCCAAGACTGCTAGCCATGTTGATGATGGCAGTCACGATGGCTTTGTCATCCGAATCGCTAATAATATCGCGCACAAAGGATTGGTCTATTTTCAGTTTGTACACCTTGAATCGTTTCAGATAACTCAGCGAAGAATAACCTGTGCCAAAATCATCAATGGACATGCGTATTCCTTGCGCATGGAGTTTGTCCATCACTTCAATGGCGCCCAACGGATCGTCCATCGCGACGGCTTCAGTGAGTTCCAACTCCAGATACTCATGCGGCAAATTCAACTCATCAAGGATGCTGATGACCAGTTCCGGCAAATTGGGCTGACGAAACTGTACTGCGGAGAGGTTGACCGCCATGATCATCGGCGGTAATCCACGCGTCATCCAATCCTTTAATTGTCTTGCCGCAGTGCGCAACACCCATTCGCCGATCTGGAGAATCTGACCGCTCCCCTCAGCAATCGGGATGAACTCGGCGGGCGAAATCGCCCCCAGCTCAGGATGCTGCCAGCGCAACAAGGCTTCTGCGCCGACGATATGTCCGTCCTGGATCAAGAGTTGCGGTTGATAGTGCACCGTCAACTCGCCCCGCACCAGCGCATGACGCAGCGCATTAGCCAGTTGCATCGTGCGAAGCGAAAGCGCCTGCATCGCCGGGGTGTAGAAACGGAAACCATTTCGTCCCTCGTGTTTGGCGCGATACATGGCGGCATCCGCGTTTTTGGACAGACTTTCCAGGTCATCACCGTCATGGGGATAGATCGAGATACCGATTGAAGACGAGGTATTTATCTCATGTTGCCCGACTTGAACAGGACGGGAAACTTCTTCGATGATCTTGATGGCGACCCGCGCTGCCCCCTCAGCCTCCGTGTCCGGCAAGATCAGAATGAATTCATCACCCCCCTGACGCGATACGGTATCCTCCTCGCGCAAAGCGGCCTTGAGCCTTTTTGCCACCTCGATCAGCAACTGATCGCCAATGGAATGACCGAGCGTGTCATTGATGTCTTTGAAATGATCGAGATCGAGAAACATCACGGTCAGCTGTTCATGGCGGCGTTGGGCCAGACTCAAGGCAAATCTGGCCCTATCGTTCAGCAGCACCCGATTGGGCAGACCCGTCAGCTGATCGAAGTGAGCAAGCTTCTCAATCTGTGCATCAGATACCTTTTTATCTGTGATATTTTCCTTGATCGCCAGATAGTTGGTTATCTGACCGTTGGCCTGACGCACCGGGGAGACATGCACCAACTCATTGTATTCAGTGCCATCCTTGCGGCGATTGGTAAATTCCCCCTTCCACAACTCGCCACGCAGCAGATGCGCCCACATATCCTCATAAGTTGCCTTGGGCGTTTTCCCTGATTGCAAAATGCGGGGATTATTGCCGACCACCTCTTCAAGACGGTAGCCGGTTTCCCTGATAAAGGTTGCATTGATGTACTCAATGCGGGCATCCATATCCGTGATCACGATGCTATCCGGGCTTTGCTCGACCGCCAGCGAGAGCTTGATGAGCCTGGCTTCGCTTTGTTTTCTCGCATTGATGTCTTCGACCACGGCAATAAAATATTCCGGTGTGCCATCACTGCTTCGCGCCAAGCCCACGTTCAGATTGATCCAGACTGTTTTTCCAGATTTATGAAGGTAACGCTTTTCCATCACCAAGCTTTCGATCTGTCCGGCCAGCATCTGCTGTAGGTAGTCCAGATCGGCACTCAGATCGTCCGGATGAGTGATTTCCTGAAAAGTGAGTTGCAGCAATTCATCCCTGGCGTAACCGACGATATCGCAGAGCTTCTGATTCACCTCCAGCCACGCACCATCTGTAGCGACCCGTGCAATGCCGACAGCGGCCTGATTAAAAGTCATGCGAAAAGCCTGCTCACTCTCTCTTAATGCATTCTCAATTTGCTTGCGTTCGGAGATGTCAATCAATGAAATTCGCAACGTCAAACTCTGGCGTACACAGTGCAGTTGCGCAGTAAACTGCGTTCCGTCGCCGCGTCGGAAATTCAGTTCCGCAACACTAGGCTCATCGTTTTTGATTGCGTTCAGGAGATGTCGAACCCAGCGATCCCGGTCTTCAGCAACAACCAAAGAGCGGAAGCTTCTGTTCAGCAACAGCTTGCGCTCTTTCCCCAACAGCGTAACACCCGTCAGGTTTATTTCAGAAATCATTCCCTCAGCGTTGAGCGTGAGGTAACCGACCGGCGCAAATTCATACAGATCGACATAACGGTCACGCGATTCCGCCAACGCAATCTGCGCCTGGCGCAATGCCTCGTTCTGCATCTCGAGCTCGATCTGGTGCACCTGGAGTTCATGCATTAACTCACCGTCAGGCAGCGCAGCCTGCGGCACGGCTGAGAGCTGCGCCTCGGCATCCGTGCGCAGGTCTCGCCGTTTACTTTCCTCGTCCAGGTTCATGGCAACTTGCTCTCAACGGCCACCATCGCCAGCAGTATCAGTTCGGTATTGCCCAGCGCGGTCACAATGCGGCGGGCGTTCAGTACCACGCGACGTGGCCCCAGCCGGGGGAAGTCGTGTTCCACCACATACCCCTTGATGACTTGTTCATGCGGCAGGATATTTTCAATCAATTCGCGTAAGGCGGGGATATTCCACTGACCGTTGCCCAGGTCGTAGATTTTACGACCAACTGTGTCGGCCTCTACAACCTGAAAGTGCTGATAAAACGCATGGCTGGCCGAGACGACCTGTAAAGCGCCATCGAGCACGATCAGCGGTTCACTGATCATATTGATGATGCCCTCAGCCAGTTCACGCGCCAGTTGCGCCACACCGAGCTTGATTTTCGCCGCATCCCTGCTCGCCGTAATATCGGTGAAAGTCAACACCACGCCCTCAATGACGTTATCAAAGGTGCGGTACGGTTGCATCCGCGCCAGATACCAGATGCCGTTCAGGGTACGCACTTCACGCTCGCGGGGAATCAGCGTATCCAGTACGCTTTGCAGATCGGCCTGCAAATCGGCATCCTCAAGATTTGATTTGATGTCACCCAGGGGGCGTCCAACATCGGATGAGATCAGTCGGTAGGCCTTGATCGCCTCACGCGTGTAACGCCTGAGGATCAGCTGGTGGTCGAGAAACAGGGTGCCGGTATTCACATTGTCGAACAGGTTCTTGAGGTCGTTCTCCACGCTGCTCAACTGTTCGATTTTGGAATTGAGTTCGCTGTTCACCGTGATGGTTTCTTCATTGAGCGATTGCAGTTCTTCCTTGGAAGTCTCCAACTCTTCATTGGACGACTGGAGCTCCTCGTTGGTGGACTGCAGCTCCTCGTTGGTCGATTTGAGCTCCTCGTTGGTTGCCTGCTGCTCTTCAATCGTGGCTTGCCAGCTCTCCTTGGCATAGACCAGTTCGCGCTGCAAATGCGCGATGCGCTCCGCATCCGCTGTCGTACTGACAGACTTGCCTCGGCCACGTTTTGGTGCCGACTCGGCCACCTCCTGAAAACTCACCAGCAGCAGACTATCGTCCACATCACTTTGTCTGGATGGCAGCACACGCACACAGAAGCTCACAGAATGACTTTCATTATGGCTGGTCAGCGTCACCTCACGGTTCAACGTCGTCACCCCTTGCGCTGCCGCATTGAGCGCAGCACGAAGTTCCAGTTGCAGACCTTCATTCACCATCTCGACCACATTGGTCGTAACCGGACCTGCGGGCGCGTGCAGGTAGCGACGGGTATCGCCATGCACATAGAGGATGTTGCCACGAGCATCGGTCGTAACCGAGGCCGGCGCATAGGACTGAAGCAGGACGCGATTGCTCAGATCGGCGACGCCGACCACAGGTGCTTTACTGCTCATCTGCTTGGCGGGCACGGCGTTACTCATCACGGCTTTCATCTCTGAAAGAGGCAAATTCGGCTTGACCGGGTTGTAGCTGGACCGATAAAACTTCCATTTACGGTTGAGAACGGCAAATAACTCAGGCTGATTGGTGACACTTTCCGAACTCGACAGAAACAACACGCCGCCAGGCTTGAGGGCGTAGTGGAAATTGGGGATCAGGTGATTTTGCTGTTCAGGTTCCAGATAAATCATCAGGTTGCGGCAACTGAGCAGATCGAGCTTGGTGAAGGGTGGATCCTTAATGACGCTCTGCACGGCAAAGACCACCATCTCGCGGATATCTTTTTTGATCTTGTAGCCGATGGCTTCATCTTTACTAAAATAGCGACGCAGCCGTTCTTCTGTCACATCCTGTGCAATACCCGCCGGATAAAATCCGATGCGCGCTACGTTAATTGCCTCTTCGTCAAGATCGGTCGCGTAAATTTGCACCTTGAAATTCTTGTGGGTGTCATCCATGAACTCGCGCAACACGATGGCAATCGAGTAGGCTTCCTCACCGCTGGCACAACCTGCGACCCAGACACGAAAAACGTAGTCATCCGACTTTTCAGCAAGCAACAACGGCAGAATATCCTGCTTTAGCGCGTCGAAAGCTTCAGGATCGCGAAAGAAGCTGGTGACATTGATCAGCATTTCCTTAAACAACGCTTGCACCTCGGCGGGATTTTGCTTAACAAAGCGCGCATAAACCGACAAGTCTGCGATGCTGTTTTGCACCATCCGCCGCTCAATGCGACGAACGATGGTGTTTTTCTTGTAGAGCGAAAAATCGTGGCCGGTAATTTTTCGAATTTGTAACAGTATCTGATTCAGCCCACTAAGATCCTTTACCGGCAAAATGGTGGGCACTTTTTGACGAAACACCGACTGTCGATTAAGTGCCATCAACATAGACGGCATTCGCTCCACGGCCAGAATATGCGTGGCGTATCCCGCCGCGATGGCGCTTCGCGGCATCCCGTCATATTGGGCGGTGGACGGATCCTGCACCACGCAGACGCCACCGGCACCCAGGATGGCACGCAGACCAAGTGTGCCATCTGTGGCGGTGCCTGAGAGAACAATACCAATGGCGAGTTCAGCCTGATCATCGGCCAGCGAGCGCAGGAAACCGTCGATCGGCATGCGCTGTCCACGCACATGATCAGGCAAGGAGAGTTGCAGCATTCCACCCAGTATCGCCATTTCGCGGTTGGGCGGAATAACGTAGATATGGTCTGGCTCAACCCGAATCTGATCAATTGCTTCTGCCACCGGCATGGCGGTAGAACGTTGCAGTATTTCTGTCAGCAGGCTTTGATGATCGGGATCGAGATGCGACACTAGTACAAAGGCCATCCCTGTGTCCGCCGGACACGCCCGAAAGAAAGCTTCAAAGGCTTCCAGTCCGCCAGCGGAAGCGCCAATTCCGACGATAGGAAAACCGGCGGAGACTACGACATCCCGCCCCTCATCCATGGTCGTTGACTGACTGACTGACTGACTGACTGACTGACTGACTGACTGACTTGGTTTTCGGTTGCCATGGGAATCTCTTTGCCAGTAACGAAGGCGCTTGCATTGGATGATACGCCGTTTACAAAATCACTACGCTTTAAATGACGAGTTCTTGCTCAAACCAGCTGTTTTGCAATACAAAGCCAGTAGCTTTACGATTGCGGCCACCTCAAAAAAACGGGCCGGATAAGTCGCTTATCCGGCCCGCTTGATCCAGCTCAATGCAGCAACTTAAGCCGAGAAGGACGATCCGCAACCGCAAGTAGTAGTAGCATTCGGGTTTTTGATGACGAACTGCGAACCTTCCAGACCTTCAGTGTAATCAATCTCGGCGCCGACCAGATATTGGAAGCTCATCGGATCAATCAGCAATTGCACGCCATTTTTGTTCAACACGGTGTCGTCTTCATTGCAAACCTCATCAAAGGTAAAGCCGTATTGAAAACCGGAACAACCACCGCCACTAACAAAAACGCGTAACTTAAGATCGTTATTACCCTCTTCCTCTATCAGTTGTTTCACCTTGTTAGCCGCACTATCGGTAAACACCAACAGTTCTTCTGATTCAGTTACCGCTGTTACTGCATTCATGATTTTTCCTCTAAATTATTGATTAATACTCGTATGAAAAGCGACTAGCTGTTCCTGTTCGCCCTCGTTAATGTGTATCAGACGCCCTTCCAGAACCGCGCCCAACTGTATTTCCAGCATCTTGTAATGCACATCACCCAGCAGGCGCGCTTTGGCATGCAATTCCAGATACTCACTGGCCGTTGCGGCTCCGATGATCTCCCCGCTTAATACCATGTGCGTGGCAACCACTTCTCCGTTGATACTACCCTGTTCGCTGAGCACCAGCGTAGACGGATTACCAGGCACGGCGATGACGTTTCCGTTCACACGACCATCGACGCGCATCCCGCCCACGAAAGTCACATCCCCCTCAATCACGGTCCCAGCCCCGATCAGGGTGTCTATACGGTTTTGTGGCTTGCTATATTTTTTCTTGAACAACAGTTTCTCCTAGTCTAAGAAAAATTCACGCTTTGCCGGACGCTGGGCTCACGTGCGTTCTGCTTGAACAATCGCACCTGAACACTTTGTAATTGCGCATCAGCGGGAAACCGAATATTTTGCTCCAGGTGCTGATAATACTTGAAATTAAGCTTAAATTGGCTATCCCCAGACTGTTCAGAGGGGAATTGCTGGGTCGTCTTGCGACCATTTTGCACAAAAGTGGCTACTAACTGGTAACCACCGGTGAACTCCTTAACCCGTTGACCGCTTTGTGCAAGCAGCATACGAACACGGTATTCACCAGGAATCTTATCCCGTTCAAGCGCCAAACGGAGAATAGACAACTCCCCCTCTTTCCCCCTTGAGGCCGTAAGATCCTGAAAAAAACTTAAATCCTCCTGCAACCGCGAATTGTCTTCATTCAAATTTTTTAACTGTTTCGCGGTCTCCTGACTACGCCCCAACTCCATCTGAATTTGTTGCTGATACAGAACAACTTTGCTGTTCAGTTGCACATTTTCATCCGTCAGTTTAGCAACCCGGCTATGCAACTCCTCCAACTCACGCTGGGCTTCACTGCGGTGAAAACCGGCAAACTCCAGGCCGCTGTCATAGGCGAACCAGATCAGCCCTACAGCAGCAAAAACAAACGGCAACATCATACCCCAACGCAGATACCAGGCGATATGCGGACGCACCGATAAACGGGGTGCCGCAATACTGAATCTTCGCTTAGTACGTCGCCAGATTTTAATGATAGCCTCGCATTAAACACCCTGCTCGCAACATATGACCGAAAACTCCATTACGGCAAAAGCGGCACGATGTTCAACGCCGTGCTCTCAGGCAGACCGAACATGATATTCATATTCTGCACAGCTTGCCCCGCAGCCCCCTTGACAAGATTATCGATCACCGACAATACCACCACAGTATCGCCGCCCTGTGGCCGATGAACCGCGATACGACAGCGATTGGAACCTCTGACCGAGCGCGTTTCCGGATGACTGCCAGCCGGCAACACATCGACAAAAGGCTCATCGGCGTAACGCGCTTCAAACAAAGCCTGCAAATCGACATCTCGAGTGAGCTTGCCGTACAGCGTTGCATGAATGCCGCGTATCAAAGGCGTCAAATGCGGCACAAAAGTCAGCCCGACATCACCGCCCAGCACATTCGCAAGCCCTTGTTTAATTTCAGGAAGATGACGATGTCCGGCGACGCCGTAAGCCTTGAAGTTATCCCCGGCTTCCGCAAATAAGGCGGGAATTTCCGCCTTACGCCCGGCGCCAGACACACCCGATTTGGCATCAGCGATCAGACGCCCTGTCTCGATTGCACCGGCCTCGATCAGAGGAATAAAGCCCAGTTGCACGGCGGTCGGATAACAACCCGGATTAGCGATCAGACGAGCGGATTTGATTTTTTCACGGTTGATTTCCGGCAGACCATAGACCGCTTCTGCGACCAGATCAGGACAGGCATGCGTCATGCCATACCATTTCTCCCAAGAGGCAATGTCTTGCAAACGAAAATCCGCCGCCAGATCGATCACTCTGACGCCCGCATCGAGCAGCGCGCGTGTTTGCTGCATGGCGATACCGTTCGGGGTCGCGAAGTACACCAGATCGCATGCTTCCAGATGGGCTTCATCGGGATGAACAAACAGCAAATCGACAAAGCCACGCAAACTAGGGAACATCTGATCGACACGCGTGCCGGCATCGGCACGAGAAGTGATCACCTGCAATTTAACCTGTGGATGCAAAGCCAACAGACGCAGCAACTCTACACCTGTGTAACCTGTTCCGCCTACTATGCCAACCTTGATCATCTCTGCCCCTTTCTTGATTACACGGCATCATACAAGCAAAAACCGCCCGAAGGCGGTTTTTGTAATTCGACCCAGCGATTAACGCTTGGAGAATTGTTTCCTGCGGCGAGCTTTACGCAAGCCCACTTTCTTACGTTCAACTTCACGAGCATCGCGAGTAACCAGACCGGCGGCCTTCAAGACTGGCTTGAAGTCTGCGTTGTAGTCGATCAAAGCGCGAGTGATACCGTGGCGAACTGCACCAGCCTGGCCGTTTTCACCGCCGCCGGATACGTTAACCATAATATCGAACTGACCCAGAGTTTCTGTCAGGCCCAGTGGTTGACGCACAATCATGCGGCCGGTTTCACGTGAGAAGTACAGATCAACAGGCTTGTCATTGACGATGATATCGCCCTTACCAGCCTTGATGAACACACGTGCCACCGCGCTCTTGCGACGACCTGTTCCGTAGTTATAACTAACAGTCATGATTACGCCTTCAACAAATTAATGAGTGTCGGTTGTTGAGCTTCGTGAGGATGCGCAGGACCTGCGTATACCTTCATTTTGCGCAACATCGCATAGCCCAGAGGGCCTTTAGGCAACATGCCCTTAACAGCTTTTTCCAGAACGCGAGCCGGATGACGGCCTTGCATCTTGGTAAAGTTTGTTGTGTACAGACCGCCAGGATAACCTGTGTGGCGATGGTACAGTTTAGCTTCAGCTTTATTACCTGTTACTCGCAATTTATCCGCATTGATGACAACGACGAAATCGCCGGTATCAACGTGTGGGGTGTAAATTGCTTTATGCTTGCCACGCAGACGCGAAGCAATTTGTGCTGCCAGACGGCCGAGCACTTGATCAGCAGCATCAACAAGAAGCCATTCGTGCTGGACTTCGTGTGCTTTTGCGGAAAATGTTTTCATATCCACTAACCCTAAAATTCTATATTGAAACCTCGAAGGGCGCGAATGATATACAG
>Ga0208863_1000250_pt1 | contig 65732 bp, 60 predicted proteins | sample RifOxyD3_FD_184040 | JGI IMG/M metagenome (GOLD analysis project Ga0208863, IMG submission 184040) | Soil microbial communities from Rifle, Colorado - Rifle Oxygen_injection D3 (SPAdes) | ecosystem: Environmental > Terrestrial > Deep subsurface > Rock core/Sediment | place: Rifle, Colorado... | reverse complement strand
TACACGCCCGGCCAGTGTGGGTCAGCATCCGGCTTGAAAAACATCACCACGGCCGACACCGCCATGAGCACGGCGATCAGCATGGGAAATGACTTGGGGCCCATCGGGTCCTGGATGAAGCTTTCCTCAATCTGGATGGCGGCCCACATCATCCCCAGGGAGGCAGCAAGCACAATGGTGGCTAAGATACGATCACTCTTCATTACAGAGTCCGATTAAAAGGAGGGGCACATACACCCCAAATTTAAATAGATGGCCCGTCGATTGAATGCAGCAACAGACCACGAGAAGATCGCCTTACTTGACGATGCCGATTTCTTTCGACAGCACATTGATTTCGTTCACCGACTCTTTTACATACTTCTGAAAAGCGTCGCCGCGCAGGTTCAGGGGTGCCATGCCGTTTTTGGCCATGGTGGCTTTCCATTCGGCGGAGTCATACACGGTACCGACTGCCTTGACCCAGAAGTTATAGGCATCCTGGCTCATGCCGCCGGGCACGTAAAAGCCGCGCCAGTTGGCGCCAACGACATCAATTCCCTGTTCCTTGGCAGTCGGGAACTTGGCAAAGTCACCGCTCAGGCGCTCAGGGGCCAGCACCGCCAGCACCTTGATCTTGCCAGCATCGACAAAGCCTTTAGCCTCAGAAAGGTCACCAGTGAATGCCTGAATTTTGCCACCCATCAATTGAGTAACCGCCTCGCCGCCACCGTCAAAAGTCACATATTTGATAGAGCGCATGTTTGAAATGTCCGCTTTACGCGCTGCAATCAGGACTTTCAGGTGATCCCAGCCACCTGCTGCCGAACCGCCACCAAAAGAAATTGCGGAGGGGTCTGCCTTGACCTTGGCCATCAGTTGGGGCAAGGTGTTGTAAGGCGAATCAGCAGCCACAGCCACTATGCCGTAATCAGCGCCTACGGCTGCAAGCCACTTGACCTGATCCATGGTGTTGCCCGGGTAAGCGTTTTGGCCCAAACGAGTAGAGGTGGCTGAAGATGCTGCCACGATCAGGTTGTTGTCCGTATTTCGTTTGTTGATGACCTCGGCGTAGGCTGCTCCGCCGCCGCCGCCAGCCTTGTTGATGACCTGCATGGAGCCGGGAATCAGCTTGAGGTCTTGCAGGGTTTTGCCAACCAGGCGGCAGGTCATATCCCAGCCACCGCCCGCACCTGAGGGTGCGATGCACTCCGTGCTACCTGGCTCAAATGCGAGCGCGCTGGTCGACGTAAAGACGATTGCCACAGCAATGGGTGCAGTCCAGCGGGCAAAAGGTTTTGTTTGATTCATGATGAAGTTTCCTTTGTGGTTGGGATTTACGAAATGCATTTAATGATCATATAATGCAATTCAGTGTAGCGCAGTTACCCCATCCAAAACCTAGGAGAAACCCTAATGAAGTTGAGTTCTGTCGCCGTTCAAGGCGATGACATCTGCATCGTTCCCGTCCGTCAAACCATTGATGAAATGTTTCCAGGCAAGTTTGATCAGATGCCTTACGCCGCACGCGTCATGGCAGAGAACCTGGTACGAAGGAGTCCAGTAGCAGACCTGGCAGATGCACTTGACCAAGTGGTACATGGAAAGTCAGACAAGGATTTCGCCTTTTATCCTGCACGTGTTGTTTTGCAGGACTTGCTCGGCACACCAGCCTTGGTTGATTTGGCCGGCTTGCGTGAAGCCATTGCAGAAACTGGCGGCGATCCACGCGCCGTGAATCCGGTTGTACCGACTCAATTGGTGGTGGACCACTCGCTCAATGTGGAAGCTGGCGGTATGGAATCAGACGCCATGGAATACAACATGGCCATCGAGCAACGAAAGAACGCAGAACGATTCGAATTCCTCGCCTGGGCCAAGCAGGCTTTCGAGAACGTAGACATCGTTATGCCAGGCAACGGCATCCTCCACCAAATCAATTTGGAGCGCATGTCACCAGTCGTGCAAATCAAGGATGGGGTGGCATTCGCGGACACCCTGGTTGGCACCGACAGTCATACCACGATGATCAATGCACTGGGCGTGCTCGGGTGGGGCGTTGGAGGGATTGAGGCGGAGTCCGTGATGCTTGGGCGTCCGATATGGATGCGAATGCCGGAAATCGTGGGCGTTGAACTCACTGGCAAGCGCCAGCCTGGCGTTCAGGCCACTGATTTGGTTTTGGCTTTGACTGAATACCTGCGTGGCTGTGCTGTAGTGGGCACCATTCTTGAGTTCACTGGCGCGGGTGCATCGCAGCTTCCATTGGCGGACCGTGCAACCATTTCAAACATGGCTCCAGAATATGGTGCGACAGCAGCTTTGTTTGCAATTGACGAACGAACCATGGACTTCCTGCGACTGACAGGCCGTCATCCAAGCTTGATTCGGCAAGTCGAAGCCTACGCCCGTGCACAAGGTCTGTGGGCAGATACCCTGACTCAAGCCAACTACAGCCGAAAGCTGCGGTTTGATCTTAGCCAGGTAGGGCGTGCGTTAGCAGGGCCATCGAATCCTCACCAACGCATCCCACTTAACCTCCTCCGGGCTCAAGGCATCGCGCGCGCCGCAGGAAACCGTGATGAACCCAATGCAGAGGGACCGTTGCCCGAGGGCGCAGTTGTCATTGCAGCCATCACAAGTTGCACGAATACGTCCAATCCACGCAATTTGATCGCAGCGGGCCTCCTGGCTCGCAAAGCCGTTGCCATGGGCTTGAAAAGAAAACCCTGGGTCAAAACATCGTTTGCTCCAGGCTCATTGGCCGTGGAGAAATACCTGACATCTGCTGATTTGATCAACCCATTAAAAGCACTTGGATTCGGGATTGTTGGTTTCGGATGTACATCATGCAATGGCATGTCCGGACCGCTGCCAAAGTCCATTGAGGACGAGATTCTCTCGCGAGACCTGCACACGGTTGCTGTGTTGTCGGGAAATCGAAATTTCAATGGGCGTATCCATCCACGGGTAAAAGAGGCATTTTTGGCCTCGCCTGCATTGACGCTCGCCTATGCTATTGCTGGTTCCATTCGTATCGACATTGAGAACGAAAAATTCGCCGTTGACAGTCAAGGTCGTGGTGTTGGTCTGGCTGACCTCTGGCCGAATGATGATGAAATTGACGCCGAACTTGTGAAGCACGTGCGCGGGGAACAGTTCAGTGCTGTCTACGACTTGATGTTCAAGAAGGACAAAACAAGCAGCATACCGGTCCCGGCACTATTTCCGTGGCGCGAAGAAAGCACCTACATCCGTCGTCCTCCCTACTGGCAGTCGTCACTCAATATGCCGCCAAAAGGTGTCAATATGAGGGCCATTGCGGTCTTGGGTGACAACGTCACGACTGATGACTTGTCCCCTTCCGGTGCCATCCTCTCCGAAAGCGCGTCAGGGCAGTACCTCATTGCCAAAGGCGTCAAGCCAGAGGACTTCAATTCATACGGCACCCGTCGAGGTGACCATGTGGTGGCCGTACGCGCCACCTTTGCCAACAACCGGTTGAAGAATGAGATGACAGCCGGCAAGGAAGGCTCATTTACGCGCCTTGAACCTGAGGGCAAACTTATGCCCCTCTTTGATGCGGCTCAACACTATCTGGAACGCAATCAGGAATTGGTGGTCATCGCAGGCAAGAACTATGGTTGCGGATCCTCGCGTGACTGGGCTGCCAAGGGGGTTCGCTTGCTGGGTGTCAGGGCAGTGATTTGTGAAGGGTTTGAGCGCATTCATAGAACAAACCTTGTCGGCATGGGTGTGTTGCCGTTGGAGTTCCAGCAAGGAACAAGCCGTCGTACGCTTGCCATTGATGGCACAGAAACCTTCACCCTAGAAGGACTAAAGGGTGCACCAGAGCCTGGCAGTGTCCTTACCTTGATTGTGAAACGCCGCGATGGCAGCGAAATGCGCACCCAAGTCAAGTGCCGCATCGATACAACCGAAGAGCGACTTGTCTTTGAAGCTGGTGGCCTGCTGCCGCGCATCGGCAACGAATTACGACACCTTGTGTAACAAGCATTAAGTGAAACGCAGGCTAAATTCCTTCAGACCAAACCAAGTCATTCAAATATCCATAGAAAACCGAGGCATCCATGACCCAACTTCGAATTCCTGCTGTCTACATGCGTGGCGGCACCAGTAAAGGCGTGTTCTTCAAGGCGGATGATCTGCCGTCGGACACACAACTGCGAGACAAAATCCTGATGCGCGTCATCGGCAGCCCGGACCGGTACGGCAAACATATCGACGGAATGGGAGGGGCAACGTCGAGCACAAGCAAAGTGGTTGTTATGTCCAAGTCCAGTCGTAGCGATTGCGATGTGGACTATCTGTTTGGCGCGGTGGCGGTCGAAAAGCCCGTCATCGACTGGAGCGGAAATTGCGGCAACCTCAGTGCAGCCGTTGGCCCCTATGCCATAAGCGCAGGTCTTGTGGAGGCACCTACCCATGGGCTCGCCACCGTGCGAATTTGGCAGGCCAACATTGGCAAGCGGATCATTGCACATGTTCAGATGCACGCTGGTGAAGTGCAGGAGACTGGCGACTTTGAACTCGACGGCGTGGCTTTCCCGGCCGCTGAGGTGAAGCTCGAATTCATTGACCCCGCGTCCGATGAGGGTGAGTCCGAAGGCGGAGCCATGTTCCCGACGGGCAACAAGATCGACACGCTGGACATTCCCGGCCTGGGCAAGATCGAAGTCACACTCATCAATGCGGGTAACCCCACCATCTTTGTTGAAGCAGCAAGCTTGGGGCTTGATGGCACGGAGCTTCAGAGCGACGTGAATGGCAAGACCGAAATTCTCAAGCTAGCCGAATCCATTCGTGCACATGGTGCCGTTGCCATGGGTTTGGTTGCGACGACTGAAGAGGCTACAGAGAAAAGACCCCATACACCAAAGCTCGCATTTGTCGCGAAGCCAAAAAGCTATATCGCTTCGGACGGAAAATCTGTGTCCGCTCAATCCATCGACATGCTTGCACGCATCTTCTCCATGGGGCAACTGCACCATGCCATGACGGGTACTGGTGCCGTTGCGATTGCGGCCGCTGCTGCCATCCCAGGAACGATCGTGCGTCGAGTTGCCCCCGTCGGAGATGACGGACGCGTACGATTTGGTCACCCTTCCGGAAGCCTGAGTGTTGGCGCGCAAGCGGTCGAACACGAGGGCCAGTGGTCAGTCAAGAAAGTGCTGATGAGCAGGACAGCCCGGCGTCTGATGGAAGGCTGGGTCCGGGTACCCGCAAACTGATGATGAACAACGCAACAACAAAAGCATTGACCGAGTTGGCGCCTACGGGACACATTCGTGTCGCCATCAACTATGGCAATCCGGTTCTTGCCCAAAAGAACCCTCAAACAGGCGAACCCGAAGGGGTCTCGGTTGATCTTGCCCGCGAGTTGTCCTGTCGGCTCCATGTTCCGGTCGAGCTTGTGACTTTCGATGCGGCTGGAAAAGTGTTTGAGGCACTTAAGGCGTCCGCATGGGATGTGGCGTTCTTGGCAATTGATCCCGTGCGTGCGGCAGAAATATCATTTACATCGCCGTACGTGGTGATCGAGGGTACCTATATTGTGCGCACTGACTCGCCGATGCATTGCATTGAAGACTTTGACAGGCCTGGCAACCGCATCGCTGTTGGGCGTGGGGCCGCTTATGACCTCTTTCTGACGCGCGCGCTTCATCACGCGGAATTGGTCAGAACGGATACGTCGATAGGTGCTGTGGACTATTTTGTTGCGCAAAAGCTCGATGCAGCGGCGGGAGTCAGACAGCCGCTCATGGCTTATGCCGAATCCAATGCCGGTCTACGTGTCATTGAGGGACGATTTGCCGCCATCGAACAGGCCATGGGAACGCCAAAGCGGCGGGAGTTCGGACTGGCATATCTGGTGGACTTTATTGAAGAAATGAAGTCCAGCGGATTCATCACTCATGCGCTGCAACGTAGTGGGCAAGGTGATGCTGTAGTTGCGCCAGCGCGGCCAATGCCATACTTGAATTGGCCCGAGTGACGCATGCAAGCACCCGCACACCAACTCATTATGACGGTCCTGATGACGCCCGATATGGCGAACTTTGCAGGGAATATACATGGCGGAACCATCCTAAAGCTTCTCGACCAAGTTGCTTATGCTTGCGCAAGCCGATATGCGGCCAGATACGTGGTAACGGTCAGCGTCGATCAGGTGATATTTAGACAGCCTATTCATGTAGGTGAACTCGTGTCTCGGCCCAGCGCCAGCCAGCGAGCAAAGCCGGCCTGTGCTGACGGATTAGACGATCAAACCACGCCGCGCTGGCGCAAGCCCGCCACTTGGAGCGCATCCAAGCCCAATTCAGCCAGCACCTCATCGGTGTGCTCGCCCAAAGCGGGCGGCGGACGATGTAGCACAGGCGGCGTCGCCGTCAGGCGTAGCGGACTGGCCACCGTCGCGATCGATGCCATCGCGCCTGCGACTGGCTGGCTGCTGGTGACGGCTTGATCCACTCTTAAACCGCGCGCCTGCACCTGGGCGTCGGCAAAGGCCTGACCGATGTCGTTGATCGGGCCGCAAGGCACCGCCTTGTCTTCTAGCAGCGCAATCCACTGTGCCGTGCTGCGTGAGCGCGTGACCGCTTGCAGGGTTGGGATCAGGACATCCCGGTGTTTGACGCGTAAGGTGTTGCTGGCAAAGCGCCCATCTTTCGCCCACTCGGGGTGGCCGGCGGCTTCGCAAAAGCGCGCAAATTGGCCGTCGTTGCCGACCGCCAGCAGCATGCTGCCGTCCAGGGTCTCGAAGGTCTGGTAGGGCGCCAGGCTCGGGTGCGTGTTACCCTGGCGCTGCGGTACCTTGCCGGTGTTCAAAAAGCCTGCGGCCTGATTCGCCAGCACCGCCATGCCCACATCCATCAGCGCCATGTCGATGTGCTGGCCCTCACCTGTGCGATGCCGCACCTCGATCGCCGCCAGAATGGCGCTGCAGGCGTAGATGCCGGTGAGCACGTCGATCAGCGCCACCCCCATGCGCATCGGGCCGCCGCCGGGCTCGCCGTCCGCATGGCCGGTGATGCTCATCATGCCGCTCATGGCCTGGATCATGAGGTCGTAACCGGCGCGCTCGGCGTACGGCCCGTTCTGGCCAAAACCGGTGACCGAGCAGTAAATCAGGCGCGGGTTGACGGCTTTGAGGCTCTCGTAATCGAGGCCGTATTGCTTCAAGCCGCCGACCTTGAAGTTCTCCACCAACACGTCACTTCGTGCTGCCATCTTGAGGATCAGTGCTTGACCCTCCGGCTGCGCCATGTCGAGGGTTATGGCGCGTTTGTTGCGGTTGCAGGCGGTGAAGTAGGTGGCCTCAGTCGTATCGTTGTCATCCGCATCCTTGAGGAACGGCGGCCCCCAGTGACGCGTGTCGTCCCCGGCGCCGGGGCGTTCGACCTTGATCACGTCCGCGCCGAGGTCGGCCAGCATCTGGGTGCACCAGGGGCCGGCGAGCACGCGCGAGAGGTCAAGGACTTTGAGGTGGGAGAGGGCGGCTTGTTTTGTTGTCATTTTTTAAGTCCGGGTACATTCATGGATGTTGACGTGCTTTGACAGGCTGTGCGGTGGCATTTGTCGCTCCGTGACGCTGGCTTGGACTGACTTGGTATTCATCTCTTAGCGGTGGAAAGCGTGTGCTCCACCTACTGCCCCCACAGACCCACGCAAGGCAACTGCCAAAGCGAGATTAATTGGAATCTGACCCCAATTAGTTGAACGCTGCAATGCCGGTCTGCGCGCGGCCCAGAATCAGCGCGTGGATGTCGTGTGTGCCTTCGTAGGTGTTGACCACTTCCAGGTTCACCAGATGGCGTGCCACGCCAAATTCATCAGAAATGCCGTTGCCACCCATCATGTCGCGCGCCATGCGGGCTATGTCGAGTGCCTTGCCGCAGGAGTTGCGTTTCAAAATGGAGGTGATTTCCACCGAGGCCGTGCCTTCGTCCTTCATACGCCCCAGCCGCAGGCAGCCTTGCAGGCCGAGTGCGATTTCAGTCTGCATGTCGGCCAGTTTCTTTTGAATCAGCTGGTTGGCGGCCAGCGGGCGGCCGAACTGCTGGCGGTCCATCACGTACTGGCGCGAGCGGAACCAACAATCTTCGGCCGCACCCAGCGCACCCCAGGCGATGCCATAACGCGCGCTATTTAAGCAGGTGAACGGGCCCTTGAGGCCTTGCACTTCAGGAAAGGCGTTTTCTTCGGGGCAAAAAACGCCGTCCATGACAATCTCGCCGGTGATGCTGGCACGCAGGCCCACCTTGCCGTGGATGGCGGGGGCGCTCAGGCCGGCGGCGCCTTTTTCCAGTACAAAACCGCGGATCGGGCCGATCTGGCCGGATTCACTCACCTCTTTGGCCCAGACCACAAACACGTCGGCGATCGGACTATTGGAAATCCACATCTTGCTGCCTGACAGCTTGTAGCCGCCGGGGACCTTGACCGCTCGGCTCAGCATGCTGGCCGGGTCCGAACCGTGGTTGGGTTCGGTCAGGCCGAAGCAGCCGATCCACTCGCCTGTGGCCAGTTTGGGCAGGTACTTTTGTTTGGTGGCATCATTGCCGAATTCAAAAATGGGCACCATCACCAGCGAGCTTTGTACGCTCATCATGGAGCGGTAGCCGCTGTCCACGCGCTCGACTTCGCGCGCAATCAGGCCGTAGGTCACATAGTTCAGGCCGGGGCCGCCATAGGCTTCGGGGATGGTGGGCCCAAGCAGGCCCAGCTCGCCCATTTCGCGGAAGATGGCAACATCGGTTTGCTCCCTGCGAAAGGCCTCAATGACACGCGGCTGCAGCTTGTCCTGGCAGTAGGCGGCGGCAGCCTCCTTGATCATGCGCTCGTCGTCGCTGAGTTGACTGTCGAGCAAAAAGGGGTCTTGCCAGTTAAAGCTTGCGTGGGCCATGAGGTGTCTCCAGTAAGTGTTCAGAAGCCCCATGTTAGCGCCCGCAGGCGTCAGACTACAAACGATTTGTTGTCACATTGACATGAGTAAAACTCATTAATTAATATTTAATTTGGTTAAAAATAGTCAGAATTGCGGATAATTCGTGGCATGTTTTGAATTCAAGTCATGTGTCAGCAGCCAGGCCAAACTCAGCTCCCATCGCCTCGACCAAGGATTTCTGTCAACACATGTTCACGGCTTTCGAACAGTTTTGGCAGTGGCTTGTTTAAAACCTCAGACACCTTGTTCAGGTCGTTTTTGGGCAAGGCGAGCAACAACCTGGGCACTTGTCTGGATTGATTCGCCAGGTCGTTCAGGGTCATGACGCCCGCTTGCCCGCGCGAATAAAACGTGGCAGAAAACGGTATCTCGTTCAAATAAACCAGTTGCTCCCCGGCCCGCATCTGCTGCGTGGCGTAGGTCACCAGGTGTTTCTCGGTTTTGAGCCGCAAGGGCTGCACCGTGACCAGCACCATGTAGGCCGTGACGCCCAGCGGCACCAGCCAGGTCAGGGCCATCCGCATGCGTTTGGCTACCTTGTTTTCAGGCGGTGTTGTACTCAGCGCAAGCGCCATCAACAGGCAAAAGGGCGCCAACGCGGGCAGCATATAGGTCCACAAAATATTGCCTGACAACGTAAAGAACGCGGGGGTAAACAAGGCCCAGGCGAGCAAGTAGGCCTTGTCCGGGTCGTGCCGTGTTTGCCACAGCGCCGACCTTTGTACCGGGTTGATGACCCGGCGCAGCAGCATGACCAGGGCCACCAGGCCCCAGGGGAAGGCGGCCACCAGCGCCTCGCCCCAGATCGCCCCCTTCATCCGTTTGTGCGCCACCCCATACAAGTCGCCGGCCCAGCCGGAATCGATAAAACGCAAAAAATGTTCGCCAACCAGAAAGTAGTTCAGAAAGCCCGGGGTTTTGTTTTCGGCCAGCAGGTACCAGGGTACGCTCAGCATCAGCATCAGCGCCAGTCCGGAGAACCAGGGCATCTTGGTGAACGAGGCCCTGATGGACGGGTAAAAAATCAACAGCGGCAGCATGGGCCCGGCCACCAGCACCAGCATGAGCGGCCCCTTGGCCAGCAAACCAATGGCCATGGCCACAAAAAAACCATAACGCCAGACCGGCCTGGGTTCTTTGGCGGCCATGGCCAGGGCCACCATGGCCCAGGTGGTGGCGAACGCCAAAAAGGGGTCGGTGAGCACGGCGCCGGCGGCAATAAACACCAGCGCACACGAGGCGTAAACGAGTAAGGCGGCCTGCGCAACGCGCGCACCAAAATAAGACCTGGCAAAAGTAAAAATCAAAGCCATACTGCCCACAGTGGCCAACCAGGAGGGTAGCCGGACGGCGAACTCGGTCACCCCCAAGAGCTTGAACGCAAGCGCCTCAGTCCAGAAAGACAGCGGGGGTTTGCCCCAAAAGGGCTGGTCCGGGGTAAACCACGGTGTGATCCAGTCGCCCCGTAGCGCCATCAGGCGCGCCACTTCGGCATAACGGGGCTCGGAGGTGCCTGACAGCGGCATCCACGCCATGGTGACCAGACGCAGCACCAGGATCACACCCAGCGCCCACCACCAGTGGCTAAGGCGCTGGCGCATGGGACGGGTCCTCTGGCAAGGTCGGGGTGGCAGACGCTGCACGCGGGCTTTGCACCACGTCGCGCAGCACATACAGCGGGCGTTGTTTGGCCTCGAAATAGGTTTTGCCGACATATTCGCCGACCACACCAATCGACAGTAGTTGCACGCCGCCCAGGAAGGTGATGACCGCAATCAGGGACGGGTAGCCCCCCACCTCATTGCCATGGATCAGAGCTCCCATCACAATCCACAAGCCGAAAGAAAAACCAATTAGCGCCGCCATCAGGCCCAGGCCGGTGGCCCAGCGCAGCGGCGCAATTGAGAATGAGGTAATGCCCTCAAAGGCCAGGCCGAACAGGCCCAGCACATTCCATTTGGTGTTGCCGGCGGCGCGTTCCTCGCGGTCATATTCGATCACATGGGTGGGCAAACCCACCCAGGCGAACAGCCCTTTCATGTAGCGATTGCGCTCGGGCAATTGCTGCATGGCATGCACGGCGCGCCGGCTCATCAGGCGAAAGTCGCCGGTGTCGGCCGGGATTTCGATGTGGCTGAGGCGGTTCAGAAGGCGATAAAAAAGATGGGCGCTGAGCCGCTTGTGCCACGACTCGCCCGCACGCGAGCGGCGCTTCATGCTGACAATGTCAGAACCGGCGTGGAATGCCGCCAGCATGTGTTCGATCAGCTCGGGGGGGTCTTGCAGGTCGGCATCAAGCACCACCACCGCATCACCCACCGACAAATCCAGACCCGCCGTCAGAGCCGCCTCTTTGCCAAAGTTTCGGCTCAGTCGGGCGGCTTTGATTTCGGGATACCTGGCCGCCAGTTCCACCAGGTACAGCCCGCTGCCGTCACGGCTGCCATCGTCGACCAGCACCAGTTCATAGCTGATGCCCAATGGCGCCAGCACACGGGTCAGCCGGTCATGGAGCAGGGGCAGTACCGCGAGCTCGTTATAAACCGGGATCACGATGGACAGCGCAACATGCTCCGTTGGCGCGGGTTCGGGCAGCCAGGGCCTGGATTCAGAACGCATGGGATTTGCCATTTTTAATACGGAGGAGGAATTTTCCAAAATGGCTGCATCTTACCGTCTGCCACCCGCGCGCTTGCGCGTGTTATCAGCGCCTGGTATTTGTTTCTATGATGGAGGCCATGCGCAGAAAAATACCATCCCTCCAGGCGCTGGCCTGCTTCGAGGCGGCCGCCCGCCACCAAAGCTACACCCGTGCCGCACAAGAGCTGGCGCTCACCCAGGGCGCGGTGTCGCGCCAACTCACCACATTGGAGGACTTTGTTGGCGTGGCGCTGTTCAAGCGCACACGCCATGGGGTTACGCTCACCGACCGGGGCCGCGACTACGCGGCGCAGGTGACTATCCGCCTGCAGGCGCTGGAGCAGGACACGCTGGATGTGATGAGCACGCAGGGGCGTGGCAGTGTGTTGCATCTGGCGGCCGTGCCCACCTTCGCCACGCGCTGGCTGATTCCGCGCTTGCCTGAGCTGAAAGCAGCACAGCCTGATCTCACCGTGCACATCGAGACCCGCACCCGCCCTTTCATGTTTGCCGACACCCCGTTTGATTGCGCGCTATTTGCCGGCACGCCCGAGCAGGTTAACCAGTGGGCTGGCACCCTGGCCACCAAATTGGTCGACGAAGTGGTGTTGCCAGTGTGCCACCCTAGCCTGCTGCAAGGGCAGGGCAGTCTGTCCGCAGAGGCGCTCGTGGCGTTGCCCCTGTTGCAGCAAAGCACCCGCCCCGACGCGTGGCGGCAGTGGTTTGAGGCGCAAGGCGTGGCCGCGCCGCAGGCACTTTTGGGTGCACGTTTTGAGTTGTTTTCGATGACAGTGGCCGCCGCCGTGCACGGCATGGGCCTGGCGCTGGTGCCACGGCTATTGATCATGCAGGAGCTGGCGCGTGGCGACCTGGTGGTGGCCTGTGACCGACCGCTGGCAAATCAACGCGCCTATTACCTGGTACGACCCGTCGGACGGGACAACCCAGCGGCGACACAGGCCTTTCTGGATTGGTTGCTTCTGGCCGCGACCGATTTGATGAACTGATCTTATTCAACAGCGCTCATTTTTCAGAAAGCTGAGGCTCATGCAACGCACTTTGATCTGGGACCTTCCAACCCGACTCTTTCACTGGACTTTGGCGACATGTTTTTTGCTGGTGTGGCTCACCGGCGACGCCGATCGATGGCGTGCCATTCACGTTTTTGTTGGTTATTTGATGCTCGGACTGGTCGGTTTTCGCCTGGTGTGGGGTGTTGTCGGCTCGCATTTCTCGCGCTTTGCCAATTTCTGGTTTGGCCCCGGGGAGGCCTTTCACTACCTGAAGCAGGTGGTGCAAGGTAACGCGCCCCGCCACCTGGGGCACAACCCCGCCGGCAGTCTGGCCATTTACCTGTTGTTGGTGCTGACGGTAGGGGTTGGCAGCACAGGCATCATGACTCTGGGGGGCGACGAGCAGCAGGGTATGGCGGCTGGCTGGTTTACTTTTGCACAAATCCAGATGGTTAAAGAATGGCATGAACTCGCCGCCATCGCGATGCTGCTGATCGTTGGCGGTCACATTACTGGTGTGCTGGTGGAAAGTGTGCTGCACCGGGAAAACCTGGCGCGTTCGATGATCAACGGCTTCAAAATGGCAGCGCCTGGCACGCTCGCAGCCAAGCCGCATCGACTTGTGGCTGGTGTCATGTTGCTGGTTATTCTTGGTTCTGGTGGCTGGTGGTTTGACTACGCCATTGACAGGCATCTGGACCAACAAGCGGGTGTACTCAAGAAGGAAATGCGTGTTGGCACAGAGTCACATGTCAAGTTTGTCGGCGCGGTATTGCCTGACAACGAGCTTTGGCGTGATGAATGTGGCAGTTGTCATTCGGAGTTTTATCCTTCGCTGCTGCCCAGCCGCTCGTGGCAAAAAATCCTGGCAGAGCAGCATAGGCACTTTGGCAAGGACCTGATGCTTGATGTCCCCACGGTTGCAGAGGTACTGACATTTCTGAATGAAAACTCTGCCGACAAACACCTTACCGAGGCGGCCTTCAAGATAGAACAATCGATTTCAAAAATCACCACGCCGCTGCGCGTCACCGAGACGCCTTATTGGTTGAACAAGCACCGGGAGATCGGGTCCGATGTCTGGACCCGTCCGGCGGTCAGTGGCAAGAAAAATTGTGTCGCTTGTCACGAGGATGCCAAGGCGGGTACCTATGAAGACGCCGCCATGCATATCCCCGAAGCACCAGCCATGCCCAAGCCAGCGGGTGTCGCCGCGCCGTTAAGCAAGCCATGATGCCCTGCTTCACCCAGGACATCACTTACACCGGTACGTCCAGCACAGCGCCACCGTGCTAAGCTAAACGCCATTGACAACCCATACACAGGAGTGTTTTTTATGCCCGGACTTCTTCCCAATATCGACCCCGATGGCCTGCTCGAGTTCTCGGTGGTCTATACCGACCGTGCGCTTAACCACATGTCGCAATGTTTTCAGGGCGTGATGAAAGACATTTCCAGCATCCTCAAGGAGGTCTACCACGCCCCCTCGACGGTGCTGGTGCCGGGCAGCGGCACCTTTGGCATGGAAGCCGTGGCACGCCAGTTTGCCACCGGTAAAAAGACGCTGGTGATTCGCAATGGCTGGTTCAGCTACCGCTGGACGCAGATTTTTGACATGGGGCATATCCCGAGCGAGTCCATCGTGCTCAAGGCGCGCCGCGTGGGTGACGACAAACAGGCGCCGTGGATTCCCTGCCCAGTCGACGAGGTGGTGGCCAGCATTCGTGCCAACAAGCCCGATGTGGTGTTTGCCCCGCACGTCGAAACCGCCGCCGGCATGATCTTGCCCGACGACTACCTGAAAACCGTGGCTGACGCGGTGCATGAAGTCGGTGGCCTCTTTGTGCTGGACTGCATTGCCTCGGGCGCCATGTGGGTCAACATGGAAGCTACCGGCGTTGATGTGCTGGTGAGCGCACCACAAAAGGGCTGGAGCGGCTCGCCCTGCTGCGCCATGGTGATGCTCAGTGCCCGCGCTCGCGCTGCCATCGACGCCACCACCAGCACCAGCTTTGCCTGCGACCTGAAAAAATGGCTGCAGATCATGGAGGCTTACGAAAAAGGTGGCCACGCCTACCACGCCACCATGCCGACCGATGCGCTCATGCGCCTGCGCGAGGTCATGCAGGAAACCCGCGCCTATGGTTTTGAGAAGGTTAAGGCTGAGCAGGCGGCGCTGGGCGCCAAGGTGCGTGCCTTGTTTGAGAGCCGCGGCATCCGAAGTGTCGCCGCCGAGGGTTTCAAGGCCCCCGGTGTGGTGGTGAGTTACACCCTTGACGCCGACATCCAGAACAGCAAAAAATTTCTGGCACTCGGCCTGCAAACTGCCGCCGGCGTGCCGTTGCAATGTGACGAACCGGCTGATTTTTCAAGCTTCCGCGTCGGTCTGTTTGGTCTGGAAAAACTGCACAACGCGGACCGCAGCGTGGCCCACCTGGCGGCAGCACTCGACGCCATGGGCATCGCTGCCTGAGTTTGAAGGCGCCCGTTAAATGGGCACTTGATGTGGGGGAATTAATCATGCCCCGAGTTGATCGACGGGCCTTCACCACTACCATTCGCTCACCGAAACGGGGATTCCGTTTGAATCAGTGAAAAAGGAAAACATGAAACGCATTTTGTTGTTTGTTCTGACCAATGTGATGGTGGTGGCGGTGCTCGGCATTGTGGCCAGCCTGCTCGGCGTGAACCGTTATCTGACGGCCAACGGCCTGGACCTGGGCGCCTTGCTGGGCTTTGCGCTGGTGATGGGTTTTGGTGGTGCCATCATTTCGCTGCTGATCAGCAAACCCATGGCCAAGTGGACTGCGGGTGTGCGCATCATCAACCAACCGGCCAACGTCGATGAGGCCTGGATTGTCGAGACCGTGCGCAAGCTGGCTGACAAAGCCGGTATCGGCATGCCCGAAGTGGGCATTTTTGACGGTGCGCCCAATGCCTTTGCCACCGGAGCCTTCAAAAATTCGGCGCTGGTAGCCGTCAGTACCGGCTTGTTGCAGGGCATGACCCACGAGGAAATCGAAGCTGTGATTGCCCACGAGGTGTCCCACGTGGCCAATGGCGACATGGTCACCATGACGCTGATTCAAGGCGTGATGAATACTTTTGTGGTGTTTCTGAGCCGTGTCATTGGTTACGCGGTCGATAGCTTCTTGCGCAAGGGCGACAGCCAAAATACCGGCCCAGGCATCGGCTACATGATCACCACCATCGTGCTTGACATCGTGCTCGGTTTTGCCGCCGCCATCGTGGTGGCTTGGTTTAGCCGCCACCGCGAGTTCCGTGCCGACGCGGGTGCCGCCCAATTGATGGGACGGCGTCAGCCCATGATCAACGCGCTGGCCCGTCTGGGCGGCTTGCAACCCGGTGAACTGCCCAAAAGCGTCGCTGCCTTTGGTATCACTGGTGGCATTGGCAAGCTGTTCTCAAGCCACCCGCCGATTGAAGACCGTATTACTGCACTGCAAAACGCGCAAGCTTGATGCCGAATCCGGTTGGGCGGACTTGTGTATGTTGTAGGGCGGACTTCAGTTCGCCAGGTCGACTGAAGTCGACCCTATCAGCAACCCTACAGAAGCCAGCTTGATGGCCAGTGCCTCAGCCACCTTGATGCCATCCACCCCGGCCGACAAAATCCCGCCCGCATAACCCGCGCCTTCACCCGCCGGGTACAGGCCCCGGGTATTGATACTTTGAAAGTCATCCCCGCGCGGCATACGCAGCGGTGACGAGGTGCGGGTTTCCACCCCGGTCAGCACCGCGTCGGGCATGTCAAAGCCCTTGATCTTTTGGCCAAACGCCGGTAGCGCCTCGCGCAGCGCCGCAATGGCGTAATGCGGCAGGGCGGGGTGCAAGTCGCCCAGCTTGACCCCGGGTTGGTAGGAGGGCAGCACAGCACCCAGCGTGGTTGACGCCTTGCCCGCGATGAAGTCGGCCACCAGTTGCCCTGGTGCCTCGTAGTTGCTGCCGCCCAGCACATAAGCGCCGGATTCGAGTTGGCGCTGCAGGTTGATACCCGCCAGTGGGTGCGTGGCGCCTGGGTGGGTTGCTTTCAGGCGCTCGGATTCTTCGGCATAACGCTGACCAGCGACAGGGCCAAAAGCTTGCACAAAGGCCGCTTCATCCTGGCAAAAGTCAGCGGGCTCAATGCCGACCACCATGCCCGCATTGGCGTTGCGCTCGTTGCGTGAGTACTGGCTCATGCCGTTGGTCACCACACGGCCGGGCTCGCTGGTGGCCGCTACCACGGTGCCGCCGGGGCACATGCAAAAACTGTACACCGCGCGGCCGTTGCTGGCATGGTGCACCAGCTTGTAGTCGGCCGCACCCAGACTGGGGTGACCGGTGTGGCGGCCCCAGCGGGCGCGGTCGATCACGCTTTGCGGGTGCTCAATGCGAAAACCCACCGAAAACGGCTTGGCATCCACCGTCACGCCGCGCTCATGCAGCATGGCAAAGGTGTCGCGTGCGCTGTGGCCCAGCGCCATCACCACCTGCTCAGCATGCAGCTCATACGATTGTCCGGTGGCCTGGTCCAGCACGCTGAGGCCACGCAGTTGGCGCTCGGCTGCATCTTCTTCCACCAGCACGTCGGTGACGCGTTGCTGAAAGCGGATTTCACCGCCCAACGCGATGATCTGGGCGCGCAGGTTTTCCACCACCTTGACCAGTTTGAAAGTGCCAATGTGCGGGTGCGACTCCACCAGAATCTCGGGTGGTGCGCCAGCCTTGACAAATTCTTCCATCACCTTGCGCCCCAGATGGCGCGGGTCCTTGATCTGGCTCCACAGTTTGCCGTCGGAAAAGGTGCCGGCGCCGCCTTCGCCAAACTGCACATTGCTCTCGGGGTTGAGCACATGTTTGCGCCACAGGCCCCAGGTGTCCTGGGTGCGTTCGCGCACTTTTTTGCCGCGTTCCAGCACGATCGGCTTGAAGCCCATGTGGGCCAGAATGAGTGCTGCAAAAATGCCGCAGGGGCCAAAGCCCACCACCACCGGGCGCAGCGCCAGATCGGCCGGGGCCTGCGCCACCAACCGGTACGTCATGTCGGGTGCGGGCACGATGTGCGGGGTGCCCGCGTGTTGTGCCAGCAAGCGGGCTTCCTGCGCTGGTTTGGTCAGCGTGGCATCAACGATGTAGACCACCCGCACCTGGGCCTTGCGGGCATCAAAACTGCGTTTGAAGATATGCCACTCGGCCAGATCCTCTGGCTGGAGCGCCAGTGTTTTCAGGATGAGTGCGTTGAGGTCGTCAGGCGTGTGGTCAAGCGCGAGCTTGAGTTCGGAGATGCGGATCATTTTGCGTACCAAATAGGCTTGTGTTTATCAAGCAAGAGCACTGTATTTTAGAAGACCAATCCTTGAACCCTGTGGAGCGGACTGGTACCTGTAATGGTTCTTGTGGGGCGGACTTGCACCCCGCCATGGTCGACGGAAGTCGACCCCTATCAGAAGCCGTGTTCGACTGAATAAATCAGCTTGGCAAAAAGCCTTCGACCGACAAATAGCGCTCGCCGGTATCGTAGTTAAAGCCCAGCACGGTCGCTTCAGCAGGCAAATCGGGGAGTTTTTGCGCAATGGCGGCCAGCGTGGCGCCGCTGGAAATACCCACCAAAAGACCTTCTTCGCGGGCGCTGCGGCGTGCGTATTCGCGTGCCGGCTCGGCATCAACCAGAATGACGCCGTCGAGCAGTTCAGTGTGCAGGTTTTTCGGGATAAAGCCAGCACCAATGCCCTGGATCGGGTGAGGTGCAGCGGTGCCGCCAGAGATCACCGGCGAGGCCGCTGGCTCGACCGCAAACACCTTGAGCTGGGGCCATTGTTCTTTCAAAACCTGGGCTACTCCGGTGAGGTGGCCGCCCGTGCCCACACCGGAGATCAGTGCATCAATGCCGTCCGGAAAGTCGGCCAAAATTTCTTGCGCCGTGGTACGCACATGTGCTTCAATGTTGGCGGGATTGTCGAATTGCTGTGGGATCCAGGAGCCGGGCAGGTTGAGGGACAGCTCGTAAGCGCGTGCAATCGCGCCTTTCATGCCTTTGTCGCGAGGGGTCAGGTCAAACGACGCGCCGTAGGCCAGCATCAGGCGGCGCCGTTCAATGCTCATGCTGTCAGGCATGACCAGAATCAGTTTGTAGCCCTTGACTGCGGCCACCAGTGCCAGACCGACGCCGGTGTTGCCGGAGGTGGGCTCGATGATGGTGGCGCCGGGCTGCAATTCACCCGACTTTTCTGCTGCTTCGACCATGGCCAGCGCAATGCGGTCCTTGATGGAGCCACCGGGATTGGCGCGTTCGGATTTGATCCATACCTTGTGCGTATTGCCAAACAGGCGGTTGATGCGGATGTGGGGCGTGTTGCCAATGGTTTGCAGGACGTTGTTGACTTTCAAAGGGACAGCTCCTCAAGTAGATAAGATAAGCTTTTATTTTCGACGACTTGACCCACTGATTGGGATAAAAGTGGGGAAGACCGGGCGCAGAGCATGGTTCATGCCGCGATAATCGGCGCGTGAAGCCCGCCAGACTGCCGCTGGTGCAATTCTGGAAACAGAGCACTGGAGGAACGTCCGGACTGCATAGGGCAGCGTAGCAGCTAACGGCTGTCCACTGAAAGCCCGGGCCGCAAGGCCAGGGTATAAGGTGAGGATCAGAGCAACAGAGACGAGCCGATTGAGTTCGGGTGAAACGGGCAATCTCTACGCGCAGCAATACCAAATAGGCACACGTTGATGGGGCCCCCGGAGTGTGCGGGTAGGTAGCACCGAGCTACTGAGTGATCAGTAGCCCAGATTAATGGCAGTCACGCTAGAGGCAACTTTGGCGCACAGAATCCGGCTTATCGGTGGGCTTCACAACTTTCTTATACATCGTGGGACAGACCGCAGTGACGCATTGCGCACCAGCTCTGTCCTCGACGGATCGTCGGCTGTCAGCCTCGCGCCAGCAAAGACTGGCCCAGCGCAAACACCGAATTGGGCGCGTTGGTGCGCACCGTTTGGTGCACCGGTTTCTTGAACACACCGCGGTTTGGCGCCGGTTTTTGTTCAATCTTGACGCCTTTGGCCAATTGGTCCAGCACCAGATTACGCAACGTGACCGACTGCATGAAGTCGAGCACCTTGGCGTTCATGGTGTCCCACAGGTCTTGCGCCATGTCGGGGGTGGATGACATGGTTTCCGGGCTGATTTTTGGCGGTGTGTCTTCAACCGCGCCAATGATGTCGGCCACCGTGATGGCGTCGGCTCTGAGCCCGAGGGTGTAGCCACCACCTGGTCCGCGGGTACTCGTCACCAGGCCCTGGTGACGCAGTTTGCTGAACATTTGCTCCAGGTACGACAGCGAAATTTGCTGGCGCTCGGCAATGTCAGACAGCGGCACGGGACCGAGCTTTTCGCGCAGGGCGACGTCAATCATGGCTGTGACGGCAAAACGGCCTTTGGTACTTAAACGCATTTAATTTCTCCTGTCAGTGTCGGTAAATCAGACACAGTGCAAACTATAAGGTTCAAATCACTTCGTGTAAATTCGAATAATCAATCAATTTACTTCGTAAAAATTGAATAATAGAATAAATATGTGAGGCCATCCGCATGAATTTCAAGCATCTTTACTATTTTTGGGTCACGGCCCGCGCCGGTGGCATCATGCGCGCCGGTGAACAGTTGCACACCACGCCGCAAACCCTGTCTGGCCAGATCAAGCTGCTCGAAGACTGGCTCGGGCGCAAGTTGTTTCGCAAGAGTGGCCGCGGGCTGGAGTTGACCGAGCACGGCCGCCTGGCGTTGGGTTATGCCGATCAGATTTTCAGCCTGGGTAGTGAGCTGGAAAGCAGCCTGCGCCAGGTGCGCGGTACCGAGCGGCGACTCGATTTCAGGGTGGGGGTGGCTGATTCGGTGTCCAAGTCCATCGCCTACCGACTGCTGGAGCCCGCTTTTTCGATCAGTGAGTCGGTCAAGCTGCTGTGCAGTGAAGGCAAGTTTGACGACCTGCTGGCCCAATTGGCGCTGCATCGGCTGGACCTGGTGATTGCCGACGAACCCATGCCCAGACGTGTCAGTGTCAAGGCCTTCAGCCATGCATTGGGCAGCAGCGTGATGAGTTTTTTTGCAGCGCCCGGCCTGCGGTCGCGTATTGTGGGCAAGTTCCCAGCCTGTCTGGATGGTGTGCCGATGCTGGTGCCGGGCGCCACGGCCTCGGTGCGCCAGCAACTCGAAGGCTGGTTTGCCAGGCACCGGATCGCACCTGTGGTGGTGGGCGAGTTTGACGACGCCGCGCTGATGAAGGCCTTTGGCCGCGAAGGCCAGGGCGTGTTCATGGCGCCACGTGTGCTCGAGATTGAGACCTGCAGCCAGTTTGGCGTGCAGGTGATCGGCCACACCGCCGAACTGGTGGAAGAGTTTTACGCGGTGTCGATCGAGCGGCGCATCAGTCACCCCTGCGTGCTGGCCATCACCGATGCTGCGCGTGGCCAGCTGTTCAGCGTGTGAGTTGTTCAGGTGCCTGCAACCGGATAATCCACCCATGCCACTCAGAGAAATCAGCCACCCTGTCATTGACATCGATCTGCGTTACGCCACGCCCGACAACTTCACCGGCAAAACCATTTACGACCACGCCGTGGCCTATCTGCATCAGGATGCCCTGGCGGCACTGGTGCGCGCCGCCGAGCTGACAGCTGCTCAGGGTATGCGTTTGCGTGTGCTGGATGCCTACCGGCCGTCAGCCGCGCAGTGGCGCCTGTGGGAGGCGCTGCCCGACCCGCGTTTTGTGGTTGACCCGCGCATTGGCTCCATACACACGCGCGGCGTTGCGGTCGACCTGACCCTGTGTGACGCCAGTGGGGTGCCGCTTGACATGGGCACGGCTTTTGATGAAATGACCGAGCAATCTTTTCACGGCACGACCCACATTGCCGCCCCTGCCCAGCGCCACCGCTGCCTGCTGCTGGGGCTGATGACCCTGGCTGGTTGGACGCATCACCCCTATGAGTGGTGGCACTACAACCTGCCCGAGCCCACCCGCTACCTGCCGCTCAGCGACGGTGCCGAGGGTAGTTTTTTGATGGACTGAGTGCGATTTTTGTGGGGTCGACTTCAGTCGACCTAGCCGAATAAATTCGGCCCTATCAAGAGACCTGGCGGGTGCAAGTCCGCCCTACAGGGGGCATGGCGGGCGTTAAAACCGCTCTCCTTCATGCAAGTACCGCCATTGGCCTTCGGGCAAGCCTGACAGTGCCACCCGCCCCACGCGTTGGCGCTTGATGCTTTGGATGTGCAGGCCGACGCGTTCACACAGGTAGGCGATCAGCCCCGGGTGCGCACCCTTCAAGGCAAAACGTAACCGGGTGGACGTGTCTGACGTGCTGTTGATGCTGACCTTGACTGGCGGCAGCGGATGGCCGTCGGTGCTCAGGCTGGCGTTCAGGCGCTGCAACACCTCGGGCGCTATGTCGCCTTCCACTTCCACCACCAGTTCCTGTTCCAGGATGGCCGCGTCTTCGGTGAGCTTGCGCAGCACGCGCCAGTCCTGGGTAAACACCACCAGGCCGCTGGCCGCCACTTCCAGCGGCACACAGGCACTGAGTTTGGCAAAGTGGTGCTTGAGAAGCCGCACGTTTGACGCGTCCTGCGCCCAGTGGTTGGCTGGCAGCAGCAACTGGTGCGCCGGTTTGACGCGCTTGCCCGCCTCACCAGGCATGGCCATGGCCTCGAAGCCGGGCGGCTTGTGCAGCAGCAGCGTCACATCGGTCAACGTCATCAGGCTGGCGTGCGGGTCGATCTCCACGGTCTGGTCGGTCACCCGCGCCATGGGTTCTTCGACCACTTTGCCGTTCACGCTGACCCAGCCGCCCTCGATGTACTGCTCAGCCTCGCGGCGCGAGCAACGCATCAGGTGCGCCACATGCTTGGACAGGCGTTCACCGTCCTGAGTGAGCGGTTTGGCAGGAGGGGAGGGTTTTTTGGGTTTGATCATTGATTGCAATGGTAACCGTCGAAAGTCTTTTCCCGGCCGTGTGCGGGTTGTCGTAGTCCGGATGAAATCCGGGAACTTCTGTGGAGCCTACACATTCCAGTTCAAGTTCTTGATGCGCGCCACATGCGCCATCAGTGAGCGCTTGGCCACCGGCCACATGCGCTGCGGCACATCGGCATAGACCAGGGCCAGCCAGTCGTCAAGTGTGCCGTCGGGTTGCGCCTGCATGGCGGCCATCACCTTTGCCTCGCGCTGCAGGCGGTGCGTCTTGAGCCGGGTGATGGCGGTTTGGGCTTCATCGTCCGGCCCGCCGAGCACATAGCCATGAGCCGGCAGGAGGTACTTGAGTTGGTACTCGGTGCAGGCTGCCTGCAGCAAATCCAGCGAGTTCAGATAGTCGTTCATGTCGCCATCGGGTGGGTCGACCACCGTGGTGCTGCCATTCAGAATGTGGTCGCCGCTGAATAGCAAGCCGTCTTCCAGCAACATCAGGCACAGGTGGTTGGCCGCGTGGCCGGGGGTGTGAATGACTTTCAGGGTGTGGGTGGTTTCTTTTTTTGTGGGGTCGACTTCAGTCGACCATCCATGGTTTTGGGGCAACGCCAATATCTCACCATCCTGCAACACCCTGTCCGGCACAAACGCGCTATGGGTGCGCGCTGTGTTGGCACTTGGCAAGCCCAAAATGGGTGGCGTCGGGTGGCACATGGCCTGCAACGGCCGGGCGCCGGGGGCGTGGTCCGGGTGCGAATGGGTGCAGACAATCAGTCGAATGTCACCGCCCGCTGCGCGCCACAGTTTGTCCAGATGCTCGGCGTCGGCCGGGCCGGGGTCGATGGCAATGTAGCCGGTGTCGGGGTCGCCTACCAGATAGCTGTTGGTGCCTGGGCCGGTCATGGCGCCGGGGTTGGGGGCGGTCAGGCGCAGCACGTTTTTGAGCAGGGGAACAGGCTGTTCACTTTGCCAGTCCAGCGTGTGCACAATTTGCCCGTCCGGACACACCAGCGCCAGTTCCCCATAGGCCGACTCATGTTCCATATGCCGCTGTTCGCGCCCGGCCAGCAGCCCGGTGCGCGGGCAACTGGTCCACAGCGGTTCTTCCGACACCGCGCAGGCCTGCAGCACGGCATCAACCGTGGCCAGGTCTTGCAGGCGCTCCAGCGTGATGATGGTTGGATAAATCATGAAAAAGCTGCCCGCCAGATGCCGTGCCAGCGCGTCGCCCGGGCGTACCCACACCGGTTCAAACTGCTCGGTCTCGTCGGCCACTGGCGTTTGTGCGGGTGGCACGCGCGCTACCAGAAACGGCACATCAAAGCGCTTGGGCAGGTCACGGTCGGTAATCCAACGGGCTAGCACAAACATGTCGCTGGCGGCCAGAGTCAGCTCGCGTGTCGCACACTGCGCGCCCAGGTCGCCTTGCCGGTCCATTGCATCAATCTCGGCCTGCTCGGCCCAACTGCCGTCAGCATGGCGCGCCAACAGGATGCCCAGCTCTTCAAAGCTTTCACGAATGCCCGCAATCGCATCAGTCAGGGCTTGCGCGCTTTGCGTGGCCCGTCGTTGTGCGATGGCATGGCAGTTGGCGTCTGCGGCATCAATGCCGCCGCCTGGAAACACGTAGGCCCCTGGTACAAAGCTGGCACTGCTGGAGCGGCGTGTCATGAGCACCTCCAAGCCTGCAGGCGTGTCGCGCAGCAGCAGCACCGAGGCGGCAGCACGCGTGGGCGCGGGTGGGCGGGCGGTGTGAAGTTGTTGTGACAGACGAGGCATGGTCAGAAGGCGCTGGTTTGGGTAGTTGACTTTAGCGGATGTGTTGGTTCGGTGTTTGGGACCTCTTGCGGGCGTCAAAGTAATGTAAAAATTGAGCCACATCAAGAATTAAATCTGACAATAATGTCAATTATTAAGCCATAGCTTACAAAAAATGTCATTTTTTCAAACCGATTTGCAGTCGATCTGTCATCAAGATGGCCAATTTGACGCCAAGAAGCCTGGCATGGAATCTGCTGACAAGTTACTTGTGTTCCGTTGTTAGTTTTTTTTAACCCCAAGGAGTAAATATGAAGCGTTCCATGCAAAAGGGTTTTACCCTGATCGAATTGATGATTGTGGTTGCCATCATTGGCATTTTGGCCGCTGTGGCCTTGCCGGCTTACCAAGACTACACGGTCAAGGCTAAAGTTGGTGCGGCTCTGTCTTCTGTGGCTTCACTCAAGACAGCAGTGGGTGTTTGTGCGCAAGAAAATGGTGGTTTGCTGACGGCTTGTGATGGTGGTTCAAATGGCGTGCCTACATTCACGGCCACCAAAGAAATTGCGTCTGCGACCACCACTGACGGTGTGATTGTTGCCACGATGGCTACGGGTATTGGTTCTGGTGTTGATAGTGCGACCATTACCTTCACCCCTACCGTTGGTTCCTCCAACATCACTTGGAACAATACAACCTCTGTGACTCATGCAGCAGCGGTGACATTGATCAATAAGTCTAACCTGTGATGCTTGCTTGGCTCTTGAGCTGACAATTCAAGCACTTGTTTGTTAAAAAAAGGCCACCTATGGGTGGCCTTTTTTGATCTTGCCTTGTACAGACCATTGGGTTTTGGATGAATCACTTTTCTGCCCCTCGCCACATGCCCCGCCTCTTGCCAGGTGTCGGCCTGCTCATGCTTTGTTTGACAGTGGCTTTGGGTGGGCTGTACGGGCAATTTTTGTGGAACCCGCTGATTTTTGACGATATTCCATTTTTCATGGTGGGCGAAGATGGCTTGCAGCCGATTGTCGCCTACCAATTTGAACTGCTGCAATTGCGTTCACTCCCTTATGCCACGCTGGCCTGGACGCAGGCGCATCTGGGTCAGGACATGCTGCCGCATCGGGTGGGTAATTTGTTGGCACATCTTGGCACGGTACTGGCCTTGTTTGCATTTCTGACCTCTTTGTTTGCTGCATTAAGAGGATCTGCGGCGGACAAAGCGCTGCCGCCCCATGTGGCCGCATTTTTTGCGGCATTGCTCTTTGCCTTGCACCCGGTGAGCACCTATGCCGCCGGTTATTTGGTGCAGCGGACCGTGGTCATGGCGACCCTGTTCAGCCTGCTTGCGATGTGGGTTTATGTGCGAGGCACTGTGTCTGACAACTTGGTCTGGCTCTGGCTGTGTGTTCCCATGTATTACCTCGCGGTGCAGTCCAAAGAACATGCCATCATGTTACCGGCCGCGCTGGTGGCGCTGACTGCATTGCTGCATGAGGACTGGAAGCGCAAACTCAAACAGCGCTGGGCACTGTTCTTGGCTTTGGCAGTGATCGCAGGGTGGGTGTTGCTGGCGCGCAAGGGCCTGTTGGGGTCTGTTTACGAACCTGTGGCTGCAGAAATGCTGAGTGCAGCAGATAAAGAAAAGGCTTACCCGTTGAGCGTTCTGACCCAGGCCTGGTTGTTTTTTAAATACGCGTTTTTGTGGCTGCTGCCCAGGCCCACGTGGATGTCCATCGACATGCGTGAACCCATGGCGCATGCGCTGTCATCTGTTTATTGGCTGGCTCTTTGTGCTTATCTGGCATGGGGTGGGGCGGCCATTTGGCTGATTTTGAAACACGGCGCAAAGGGCTTGCTTGGGTTTGCCATGTTCTTTCCCTGGGTGATGTTCTTTACCGAATTTTCATCTGTAAGAATTCAGGAAATATTTGTGCTGTACCGGAGTTACCTTTGGGCAGTGGGTGCTTTTTGTGTGTTGCCGATTTTGTTTAAAAAAGTGGATGCACGTCCTGCGGCATTGATCTTGTCGATCATTGCCGCGGCCATGTTCATGGTGTCCATGGAACGGCTGATGGTGTTGTCGCATCCGCTGTTTGTTTGGGAGGATGCCGAAAAGCTGGTCAAGGGGCGCGACGACGCGGCTGGCGCTTACCGTATTTATTACAACCGTGGTACTGAGCGTGCGAGTCTGGGCATGTTGGATGCTGCGGTTGGAGATTACCAACGCGCGATTGTGCTGAATCCGGATTTTGCTGAATCCTTCGGTAACCTGGGCGCGGCTTACGCGCAGCTGGGGGTGTGGGACAAAGCGATTGCGGCGCTGCGGCAAGCAATCAAAATCACAGACAAAAGCGGGCGAACCTTTGCCAGCGCACACGGCAATCTGGGGACGGTTTATTTCCGTCAAGGACAATGGGACAGTTCGGTGGCAGCATTTACCACGGCACTTGAAATCAGCCGCACTGAGGGTAAGAATCCAACCCCCAGGGATATTCACGGCAGGGCGCAGGCCTATGAAAAATCAGGTGACATGCAACGGGCCCAAGCAGATTACCGGGTCAGTTGCCGACTTGCCAACAGAGGTTGCGATAAGGTGGTCCATTAATTCTTGAGCCCTGACCAGCCAGGCCATGGCCTTGTGGTCATGAAAGACTTTCGCCTTTGGCGCGGTGCTGGTACCAGGTGTTGGTGTCGGGGACGGGCAGGTTCGGCAGACGCTCATGCTGTCAGGCGTGCGCGCAGCCACTGCGGGAAAGCAAGCCACGGCAGGGCGATATGGCCATTGGGGAGTGCCCTTTCTGATTCGGTACGGTAAACGAGGATGCCTTGTGGATGAACCTCGTCACCCGCTGCGCCGATGAACCGGTCGATGGGAGCCAAATGACCAGCACCTGGCGTGGCTGTCAATTTGATTTCTATGGGCTGCAACTTGCTTTGGATGACGATCAGCAAATCAATCTCAAGGCCATCGTGCGAGCGCCAAAAATACAGCTCTGGTTTACGCCCCAGTGCCATGAACGCCTTGACGGCTTCCGTTACCACCCAGCCTTCCAGCAACGCACCACCCATGGGGCCAGCCAGAGCCGCCTTGGCATCTGGCTGGCGTTCACAAGGGCGGCGTCGTAAAAGTAAAACTTGGGTGTTTTGACAGTATGAAATTCCTGGCCGTGTCGGGTGGCGAGTTGGCTCTGTTGTTACATACGTGCCAAAAATATAATCAGATTTTAATTTTGTCAAACGTGTCCTATCTATCGGCGCCGATCTGCTTGCCGCTTACCGACAAGCGGTATATGATGCACGCTCATGATCCAGTCATTTAAATGCCAAGACACGCAATTGCTTTTTGAAACAGGCAAGTCCAAGCGTTTTGGCAACATCCGGGATGTTGCTGAGCGCAAGTTGACGCAATTGGCTGCAGCCATGACTGTGGAGTTTCTAAAGTCGCCACCTGGTAACCATCTGGAAAGACTGACGCATGATCGTGAGGGGCAATACAGCATCCGCATCAACCAGCAGTGGCGCGTTTGCTTCGTTTGGACTGCAGAAGGTCCTTGTGATGTTGAGATTGTTGGTTACCACTGATTTTTTCTGCCACGGAGGGCAACATGATTAAAAACGGCATGCGTGCAATTCACCCGGGTGAGTTCCTGCTGGAAGACTATTTAAAGCCACTTGGCATGACTGCCAATGCGCTATCAAAGGCGTTGCATGTGCCCGCCGGGCGGATCAATGACATCGTGCTAGAGCGGCGCGGCGTCACGCCTGACACCGCTTTGCGTCTGGCGCGTTATTTTGGCGGTGACGCGCAGTCGTGGTTGAATTTGCAGCAAATGTATGACCTCAAGCTTGCCGAACGCGACAAGGCACAACAAATCGAAGCCGAAATTGAACCATTGACGTTTGCCTCCTGAGGTGGTGTTGCGTTTCACCGGCTCCTGCCCGCCTTGTATTTCCCCTTGCCCGCACCGATCACGCCGTCGGCCAGCGCCAGCCGGGCCATGGCCTTGTGGGCGTGGGCGTGGGTGATGGCCAGGCCAAGCGCATCAGCCGCATCGGGGCCGGGCAGGCTGGGTAGCATGAGCAGGCGCTTGACCATTTCCTGAATCTGGCCTTTGCTGGCGCGGCCCCAGCCGACCACGGCCTGTTTCATTTGCAGGGCGGTGTATTGCGATACCGGCAAATCCAAGGAAACAAGTGCGGTGATGGCCGCACCGCGCGCCTGCCCCAGCAGCAGCGTGGACTGCGGGTTGACGTTGACAAAAACGATTTCGACCGTGGCCGCATCTGGCTCGTAGCGCGCCACCACCTCGCGGATGCCGTCAAACAAGACCTTGAGCCGCTCTGGCAGCAGGTCTTTGTCAAGGTGCGTGGTGGTGATGGTGCCGCTGGCCACATAGCGCAGGTCGGCGCCGTCCACGTCCACCAGGCCAAAACCGGTGGTGCGCAGGCCGGGGTCAATGCCGAGGATTCTCATGGTGTGCGGTGGCTACAGGCCAAAATACCAATGCACCGAGTGAAAAAACACCGGCGCGGCAAAACACAGTGAGTCGATTCGGTCAAGCATGCCGCCGGCGCCTGTCACGCCTTTTTCCTGGCCTTGCCAGATCGGGATGCCGCGGTCGCGTTTGAGGGCCTTCATGACCAGGTGCCCGAGCGACCCGGCAGCACAGGCAATGAACGACAGGGCAAAGGCCTGGCCCGGAACAAAGGGTGTGACGCCCGCCAACAGGGTGCCCAGCAGACTGCCCGTGGCCATACCCCAGCTCCAACTGTTCCAGGTGAAGCTCTGGCTGATGTGTGCTGCCGCAGGCGCGCGTGGCCGGTACCTTGCCACCAGATGCTGTGTGACCATGCAGCTTTGCACCACCAGCACCAAAAACAGCACCAGAAAAGCGTTTTGCTTGTCGTAGCGCGGAAAATCCAGCAGCATCAGGGCGGGCACATGGCTCATGCCGTAAATGCACACCATGATGCCCCATTGCAGCTTGGCGTTGCGTTCCAGAAAGCGCACCGGGTCGTTGGCCAGTGCGCTGGCCACCGGCAGCGCCAAAAACACATAGACCGGAATGAACACCGTGAACAGGTTGAAGTGTTCGGTGCCCACCAGAAAATACTGAAACGGCAGCACCCCGAAAAAAGCCAGCACCAGGCTGCGGTGGTCGCCCTGGCGCGTCGGCGACAGCGTTAAAAACTCGCGCAAGGCAAAAAAAGAGCCGATCGCAAACAGCACCAGGCGGGTGATGTCGCCTGCCAGCCAGGCCACCCAGAAGATAAAAATTAGCGCCCAGCTGGTGCGCAGCAGGTTGCTCAGGTCGCTGATGCGGTTCAGATGGTTTTGTTGTGCCTGCACGTCGTCTTGCTCGCGCATCGACAGCAAAAACAGAATGAGCGAGGCCAGCAGCAGCAGGCCAAAGACCAGGATGAACATGGCGCCCACCTGTTGCGCCGGGCTGAGGTTTTTCAGGGTCTGGTACATGGACTGACTTCAGATGTCGCGCAGGGCGATAACTGCATTGTGGGCGCGTTGCAAAAAGGCGTGGCAGTCTTCACCGGTTTGCACCTGCATGGGTGTGCCAAAGGTCACCGAGCAAAGCACCGGCACCGGCACCACCTCACCCTTGGGCATGACGCGCTGCACATTGGCGATCCAGGCCGGGATCAGTTCCACTTGCGGGAACTTGAGCGCCAGGTTGTAGAGCCCGGCCTTGAAGGCCTGTGGCTCGTCAAAATGGCCACGCGTGCCTTCGGGGAACAGAATGAGCGAATCGCCAGCGGCCAAAGCCTCGATCAGCGGCTCCAGCGGGTCATCCAGCGCGTTGCGTTCCCGTGAGACATAAATCACGTTGAATACCGCAGTGGTAATCCACTGTTTGAAGGCTGACTTGGTCCAGTATTCACGGGCCGCCACAGCCCTTGTACTGCGTCGCAGTTCCTTGGGCAGGGCGGCCCAGATCATCACCAGGTCGGCGTGGCTTTGGTGGTTGGCAAAATAAATGCGCTGCTCGGCTTTGGGTGGGCAGCCCCACCAGCGCGCCTGTGCTCCGGTGAGCACCCGAATCAGCCCCAGCAAGAACAGGCTGACCACTGTGGCCGCCAGTGGTGACAACCAGGCTGCGGCGCGGCTGCGCCAGTTGTCAGGTTCAGGCAGGGCGTGGGTCATGGCAATTCTGCGCTTTCGAGGCGACGGGCAATGAGGGCGGCGCGCCCTGCCACATAGCTTGAATTGGGCAATTTTTCAAAGTACTTGGGGCGCGGCAGCATCACCGCCAACCGTGCCGCTTCGTAACTGCCGAGCTGCGCCGCAGTTTTATGAAAGTAGTGCTGGGCAGCGGCTTCGGCGCCAAACACACCTTCGCCCCATTCGACGTTGTTAAGGTAGATTTCCAGGATGCGCTCTTTGCTGAGAACGGCTTCCAACAGCAGTGCGAGGATAAATTCCTGCCCTTTTCTCAAAAACGTGCGCTCGCCCGACAAAAACAGGTTTTTGGCCAACTGCTGGGTAATGGTGGAGCCGCCCACCACCTTGGGCGCCTTGACCGGTTTGACTGGGGCCGCGGGTTTGGACGCGGCTTTGGGCGGGTTTCTTGCGGCCATCCTGGCCTGTGCTCTGGCCGCCAGTTCTTCCGCCTTGACATTTTTTTGCCAGGCTTTCTCCAGGGCATTCCAGTCCACGCCGTCGTGGTTGGCAAAGCCGTCGTCTTCACTGGCGATGACTGCGCGCTTGAGGTGATTGGAAATCTTGTCGTAGCCTAGCCATTGCTGGCGCCAGCGCAGTGTGTCTTTTTGGGTGGCGATACGCCAGACTTCGGAGCGCTGGAAGGCGGTGGACTGCGGGTCAATGACCAGCATGGCAGCAATACGCAGCACAAAAAACAGTTGCAGCAACACAAGTGCAACGGCCACCAGACTGAGCCAGCGCAACATCGGTTTCATGAGCTTAGCCCTGAATGACCTGGCGTAATTCAGCCAGCACCTGGTTTGAGGGCGGGCGCACGCCGCGCCAGATCAAAAAGGCCTCGGCGGCTTGTTCTACCAGCATGCCCAGGCCATCGCGCGGCAGCGCGCCATGGGCTCGCGCCCAATCCATAAAGCCTTGGGCGCCGGGGCCGTACATCATGTCGTAGGCCAGGGCGCCGGGCTTTAAGGCGCGTGCCGCCACCGGCACTGCCGCACCGCTGAGGCTGGTCGCGGTGGCATTGATGATCACATCAAAGGACGCATCGAAGCCGTGCAAGGTATGCGCTTCAAGCGTGGTGCTTTGTTGGGCCGCCAGCGGCAAATGGCGCGCCACCAACTCGGTAGCCTTGTGCAGCGTGCGGTTGGCCACGCTGATGTGGGCCGGTCCGGCCTGCAGCAGCGGGCCCAGCACACCGGCTGCGGCGCCGCCGGCGCCAATCAGCAGCAGGTGCAGTCCCTTGAGGGATAAGCCGGCGTTGCGTTCAATGTCGTCCACCAGGCCAATGCCATCGGTGTTGTCCGCCAGGATCTGGCCATCCTTGAAGCTCAGCACATTGCAGGCCTGCGCCAGTAAGCCGCGTGCGCTGGTTTGGGTGGCCAATTTGGCGGCTTCAAACTTGAATGGCACGGTGATGTTACAGCCCAGCCCGCCCTCCCGGACGAAGTCATGGACGCTGCGATCAAAGTGGTCCAGCGGGATTTCGCGTTTGTCGTAGTGCAGTTGCTGGCCGGTGAGTTCGGCAAAACGGGCATGAATCCAGGGCGAGCGGCTGTGGGCGACCGGGTGGCCCATTACGCAATAGAGGTCGGTGGTCATTGGGTATTTTTGTAAATGGGTTTATTTGGCGCTGAGTTTGGTTTCCAGCGTGTCGTCGCGGGTGAAGTTAAAGCGCGATACCACGGCGATCTCATCGGTCTGGCGTCGCATCGCAGGGCTGAATTTACCAAAAGGCCCCGCGCTGCTGGCAATGGCGCGTGCACGCTGGTCCAGCGCCAGGTTGCCGGAACTTTGCACCACTTCGGTTTCCAGTACCTGGCCGAGATGGTTGATGGTCACCACCATGGTGAGTTCGCCATACAACTTTTGGCCGTTGGCCTGCGGAAAATTCACGGTGCCCCGGTCTTCAATGACCCGGCGCAGGTGGTCGTAATACACTGCGTACACCGCCTCGCGTGTGGCCGGGCTGATGTAGCGTTTTTTGGGGCCGGCATTTTGCAGCTGGATACGGCGCTCAATTTCGGCCAGTAACTTGACTAACTGGCGCTGCTTTTGCTCGCGTTGGGCCTGCTCCGGCGTCAGGGCTTGCTGCTGGTTCTCGCTGGTGGGCAGGTTGGTCAGCAAGCGCTTGACGTTGAGCAACAGCAGGTTTTGTTGGGCCTGCATTTCACGCAGCTGGCGTTCCTGCTCGCTGACGTTGTCAGGCCCGTCGACATTGAGCAGGGCCGGTGGCAACGGGCTTTGGGTGCGGCCGTGTGTCGCTTCACCCCCGCCGGCCATGGCGACCTGGGCGATGGCTTGCGCTTTGTCCGGTTTTTCCTGCGGGTTGGCATTGACCAGGATCACCTCCAGCGGGGTGTCGTGCATGACGCGTGTGAAGGCTTCGGGCTCCACCATGCGCACGGTCAGCAGCGTGGCGTGTACCGCAATGGACGCGCCCAGGGCCAACTGCAGGGGTCCAAGCGGCAACAGGTTCACGGCGTGTCAAGGGCCTCTGGTTCGGTGGGTTTGGGGCTGGGTTCAGTGTCGTTGAGGTCCACCGCGATCGCAATCGGGCCGACCGCGGTGTCCTCGTCCTGCTCTTCGTCGGCATCAAACACTTCGGGTTCGGCGTCGAGGCGCTCTATCACGGTGCCGTGAATGTCGAGTGACACCAGGTCGATATCTCCTAGCTTCACGCGCACCCGCGCGCCGCGCGGCAGCCCTTGTGCGCCCATCACCGGCAGCACCAGCGGCAGGTGGTCGGCACGCACCAGGTTGTCTTTGAACAGGGTGGCCTCGATCTCGGTGATGGCCTGCTGTTGCACGTATTTGAGGGTCCAGAAGCGCTCGATGGCGTTCTGGTAGCCGTTGTAGGCAAAGTAGGCCGCGTCAAAGCTGGAGATGATCGAGAACAGCTCGGCATCCTTGGGTTTGAAGGGCGCCACCAGCGCGGCGGTCTTGCCGTGCCGGGCGCAGGCAATGATCTGCCACTGGTTGAGCAAATCCACATAACGGCGCAGCGGCGAGCTGCTCCATGCATAACTTTTGACACCAATGCCCGCGTGCGGCAAGGCGCGAGTGCCCATGCGCACCTTGACGCCGGGCAACATCGAGGCCTGGCTGCGGTAGATGCCGGGCACGCCCAGCTCGGCCATCCAGCTGCCCCAGGTGCTGTTGGCCAGAATCATGGCTTCCGACACAATCAAATCCAGCGGCGCGCCACGCTGGCGCACGCTGATCTGCACTTGCTCGGCGCCCTGCGGCTCGGCACCGTAGTTTCCGACCAGCCTGAAGTTGTAGTCGGGCCGGTTGAAGTTTTCCGGCTTGCCTCGCACCACCTCGCGTTTGGCCTTGAGGTCTTGCGCTAGGCGGTACAAAAATGAGAGTTGTGGTCGTTTGTGCTGCAGCGGCTGGGGGTCCATGTCATGTTGGAAAGACGGGTCTTGCAGCCACTCAAGGGTGACCACGGAGTCGAGTTGGTCGTGGCGTAAATTGGCGCCAATGTGCACGCGCTCTAGCTTGGTTTCAGAGGCCTTGATCTCCAGCGTGGCTTCATCTAGCGTCACATAGAGTGACACCGCCGGGCAGTCGCAGTTTTCCATTAGGGTGTAGCTTTGCACCACCTCGTCGGGCAGCATGGTGAGCTTGTAACCTGGCATGTAGACTGTGGACAGGCGCGCGCGGCCCAGCAGGTCGGCCGCGCTGCCCGGCTGGATCGCCAGGCCGGGCGCGGCAATGTGAATGCCCAGCACCACGGTGCCCGTGCCCAGGCCCTGCACCGACAGCGCATCGTCAATCTCGGTGGTGGCCGAGTCGTCAATTGAAAAAGCACGCGCGGGGGACAGCGGCAGCTCGTCCTTGATGGGGGGTGCATCAAACTTTGGAAAACCCGTGCCTTTGGGAAAGTTCTCCAGCAGAAAACGCTTCCAGTGGAACTGGTAAGGTGAGTCAATGGCGCCGGCCTTGATCAGCAGGTCGAGCGGGCCCAGGTGAGTGGTGCGCGAGGCCTCGACCACGGCCTTGTATTCGGGCGCGTTTTTGTCGGGCTTGAACAGGATTTTGTAAAGCTGGTCGCGGATGGCTTGCGGGCAGAACCCTTCGCTTAATTCCTTGACCCAGGTCTCGATTTGCAACAGCAGCTGTTTCTTCTTCTCGATGGCGGCCAGCGCCTGTGCCAGGATGTCAGCCGAAGCTTTGCGAAAGCGGCCCTTGCCCGCGCGGCGAAAGTAGTGCGGCGCCTCATACAGCGCCATCAGCGTGCCAGCTTGCTGCTCCAGCGTGGCATTTTCCGAGAAATAGTCGCGCGCCAGATCGGCAAAGCCAAAGTCGCCTTCGGGCGCAAATTCCCAGGCCATATCGAGCTCGATGCTTGTCGCCACGGCCTGCGCGCCCGCCATCAATTCGTGCGGCGTGGGTTTGTCGAACTTGAGCAGCATGTTGGCGGACTTGACTTTGACGCGTTTGCCTGAATCCAGCTCCACCTGCGCCGACGTGTCTGCCTCGGAGAGTATGCGTCCGGCCAGGAATTTGCCGGTTTCTTCAAATAATAAGTACATGGCTGAATTGTCACATGGCTTGCCGGTGAGGTCAGTATCCGGTTAAGCGCCATGTTCTGTACGGATGATGATGCGCGCCGTGCGATGGTGGCACGCCTGCGGAGGTGCGATTCAAATTGGGGTCGAACTACCTTGAGTCATGGTGATTGGGACGTGTGACCGGGCCTTGGGGCGAGAGGCGCGCGCAGAAAACATGCTGCGTACTTTTCCGTAGCTTCGCGCGTGAATGCGGGGTAAGACCGAGGACACACCGGTTTGAATCTCACCCTGCCTGCGGGGCGATACAAATACATTTGTTACCATGTTTCTTGCTGGATGCCCTGAGTCGCTGCTCATTGACCGTGACGCTGGTACGCGCCAAGGCGTTGGCAGTCGCTGGCTGTGACATCGGGGAGTGATCCAATGACCCTATTTTTACCAGTGCTTCACACACAGGAGTGGAGGCTATGAAAAAGCAAAACTTGGCAACAAAGAATAAACCCTTGTACATCGTTTTGATCAGTGTTCATGGTTTGATCCGCGGGCATGACCTGGAACTCGGGCGCGATGCTGACACCGGTGGCCAGACCAAATACGTGGTGGAGCTTGCACGTGCCTTGGGCGAGCACCCCGGAGTGGAACAGGTGGTGCTACTGACGCGGCGCGTGGTCGACAGCCAGGTTAGCGCCGACTATGCCGAGGTGTTTGAGCTGCTGTCTGACAAGGCCAGTATTGTGCGTATTGCGTGTGGCGAAGACAAATACCTGCGCAAGGAAATGTTGTGGGACTCGCTGGAGAACTTCTCGGACAACGTGCTGGCCTACCTCAAGAGCCAGCCCCGCATGCCGGACGTTCTGCATAGTCATTACGCCGATGCCGGTTATGTGGGCTCACGCCTGTCACACCAATTGGGTATTCCGCTGGTGCATACCGGCCATTCGCTGGGCCGAAACAAACGCCAGCAGTTGCTGGCCAGCGGCATCAAGCGCAGCGAGATCGAATCCATCTACCATATCTCGCGCCGCATCGAGGCAGAAGAAACCACGCTGGGCACCGCTGAGCGCGTCATCACCAGCACCCAGCAAGAAATTGAGCAGCAGTACGGTCTGTACGATTTTTACCAGCCCGAGCGCATGCGGGTCATTTCGCCAGGGACGGACCTGACGCAATTTTTTCCACCCCAAGGCGATGAAAAGAAGAGCCCAATGGCGATGGCGCTCAAGCGTTACTTGAAGCAGCCGAACAAGCCGATGATTCTGGCACTGTCGCGCCCTGATCCCAAAAAGAACATCGTGGCCCTGATTGAAGCCTATGGTGGCTCACCGGCCTTGCAACAAGCTGCCAATCTGGTCATTGTGGCGGGCAATCGCGACGATATTCAAGAGATGGAAACGGTTTCAAAAGGTGTGCTCACTGAGATCCTGCTGGCCATCGACAAACATGATCTGTATGGCAAGCTTGCGTACCCAAAACACCACAAACCGCAAGAGGTAGCCGTGTTGTATCGCCTGGCGGCAAGCTCGGGTGGCGTTTTTGTCAACCCCGCGTTGACTGAACCTTTTGGCCTGACGCTGATCGAGGCGGCGGCATGCGGCCTGCCGATTGTGGCAACCGAGGACGGTGGTCCGACCGACATCATTCGCAATTGCCAGAATGGCCATCTGATCAACCCGCTCGACAAGGCGGCGATGGCGGACACGCTGTTGCAGGTCCTGGCGGACAAGGTGGCATGGCGGCGTTTGGCCAGGAAGGGGGTCGAGGGCGTGCGCCGCTTCTATTCGTGGCCGGCGCACGTGGAACGTTACCTGTCGGTGATTCGACCTCTGGTAGAAAAAACAGAACTCATCACACGGATGAATTTGCAGCGACGCTCGGGCACGTTCCGCAACCAGGCGATCTTCGCCAGCCTGGACCTGAACCTGTTGGGTGACAAGGTGTCATTGGCGCCATTTTTGCAGACCATGCAGGCACATCGCAAAGCGATCATTTTTGGCATTGCCACCGGCCGTGGTCTTGACGATGCGCTGAGCACCTTGAAACGGCATTACATTCCCCAGCCGGACGTGTTGATCACCGGGCAGGGCACGCAAATCCATTACGCTCCCAATTTGACCGAGGACGCGGTCTGGGCGCGCCATATCGACCACCAGTGGAACATACAAGCGGTGCGCGATCTTCTTAAAGAATTCCCCGGGTTGACCATGCAACCCAAAAGCCAACAAAGCGCGTTCAAGCTGAGTTATTACATGGATCCTACAGTAGCCAGTGTTCATGAAATTCAGCAACTTTTGCTGCGCAATGAACAAGCCGTGAATGTGATTTTCTCGTTTGGGCAATTTCTTGACGTGCTTCCGGTGCGCGCCTCCAAGGGGCTCGCCTTGCGCTGGTGCGCTGAGCAATTTGGTTTTCCGCTGGAAATGACGCTGGTCGCCGGTGTCACCGGGGCAGACGCAGACATGTTGCGCGGTAACACCCTGGGTGTGGTGGTGGATAACCGGCACCTGGCCGAATTGGCTGATCTGGCGACTATCGAGAAAATATTTTTTTCAAAACAGCCGTACGCGGCGGGCATTCTGGAGGCCATGACGCATTACAACTTTTTTGCCGACGACAAGGTCGGAACTGCGGTATGAGGCGCTTGTTGCTCTGTACCGACCTGGACCGTACCTTGATTGCCAACGGCGCTCAAACCGCGGCAAAGGGGGCGCTGGCGCTGTTCAGACAATTGGTGCGCCGCGAAGACGTGACACTGGCCTACGTGAGCGGCAGGCACCGGGCACTCATTGAGCGGGCGATGTTTGATTTCGACCTGCCAGAACCCGCTTTTGTGATCGCCGATGTGGGATCGACGATCTACCAGGTCTTGCCCTCTGGCTGGCAGAAAAACGAGGTATGGTGTGCGCAGATTGCCCCGGACTGGCATGGCCTGACGCACGACGACCTGTGTCGCCTGCTGGCCGTTTTCCCGGTCCTGCAGCCGCAGCCACGGGAGCAGCAGAACCGGCACAAGCTCAGCTACCACGTGGCGCCGGAAGTGGACGCTGCGAAATTGATGGGCGAAATGGATGCCTGCCTGACAGGTGCACACATCAGGGCAAATCTGATCTGGAGCATCGATGAACCCGGCGGGTTGGGCTTGCTTGATGTCTTGCCGGCCAGTGCCAACAAATTACACGCCATTCGCTTCCTGATGCAGCAAAGCGGGTTTCCGGAGCGTGATGTCATTTTTGCTGGCGACAGCGGCAACGATCTGGAGGTGCTGCTCAGCGGCCTTCCCTCCGTGCTGGTGGCCAATGCCGACCCGCAAGTCAAAAGCCAGACTGCAGCCGCCAACCCGGACACCCTGTATCTGGCACAAGGTGGCTACCTGGGCATGAACGGCAATTACAGCGCGGGCATTCTTGAAGGCGTGGCCCATTACCACCCGGCGCTGGACGTCTGGTTGCGCGCACAACAACTGAAGTTTTTGGGAGATCATTGATGTACGAGCAAGCGTCACATGCGGTGTTGAACGACATCCTGCGGGAGCTCAAGCCTGAGATCGGCAACTTTCGGCTGCGCCATTTTTACACCCGGCTGGGTGCTAATTTTTATGCCATCCACTCCCTGTTTCACCTGCTTTACGGTGACAGGCTCGACTTCAAGATGCAGATGGTCAGCCTGGTGGAGACGCTGGCGGTGCGCTACATGGAGCGCAGCCCTCCGTTGCGCAAGTCAGACCTGGCCCGGGAGCGGGACTACAACTGGTTCCTGAGTCAGAAGTGGGTCGGCATGGCGCTGTATTGCGACCGTTTTGCCGAGGACCTGAGAGGCTTGCGCACCAAGCTGCCCTACCTGCAGGATCTGGGCATCAACATGCTGCACATCATGCCGATCCTGGATTGCCCGCCGGAGCATGCCGACGGTGGCTACGCTGTCAGAGATTTCTTCAACGTGGACGCTCGCTACGGCACCACGGAAGAAGTTGAAGCGCTGGCTGCCACGCTGAAAAAGCGCGACATGCTGCTGGTGCTCGATGTGGTTGTCAACCATACCTCGAACGCGCACGACTGGGCGCAACGGGCGCGCCGGGGCGAGAAAAAATTTCAGGATTATTACTTCGTGTTCGACGACCGCGAGATGCCCGATACCTTCGAGGAAACCATGCCTGAGGTCTTCCCGGCCACGGCGCCTGGCAATTTCACCTGGGACGAGGCCATGGGCAAGTGGGTCATGACGGTGTTCAACAACTACCAGTGGGACCTGAATTACCGCAACCCGGCCGTGTTGATCGAGATGATCGACATCATCCTGTTCTGGGCCAACAAGGGCGCAGATATCCTGCGTCTGGACGCGGTGGCCTTTTTGTGGAAAAAGATTGGCAGTACCTGCCAGAATGAGCGCGAAGCGCACCTGCTGCTGCAGTTGATGAAGGACTGCTGCCAGGTCACCGCGCCGGGTGTGCTGTTCATTGCCGAAGCCATCGTGGCACCCAGTGAGGTGGCCAAGTATTTTGGAGAAGACGCCATCAACGCCAAGGAATGCGAGATCGCCTACAACGCCACGTTCATGTCCCTGCTGTGGGACGGGGTGGCCACCAAAAATGCCGTACTGCTCAATCAAGGCCTCAAACACTTGCCGACCAAGCTGGAGCGCGCCACCTGGCTCAACTATGTGCGCTGCCACGACGACATCGGCCTGGGTTTTGATGACAATGATGTGCGTCTGTCAGGTTATGACCCGGTGCAGCACCGACGCTTTCTGATCGATTACTTCACGGGGAGATTTCCCGGGTCAGTCGCCCGGGGGCTGCCATTTGGCGAGAATCCCAAAACCGGCGATTCGCGCATATCGGGCTCGCTGGCCTCGCTGGCCGGACTGGAGGCAGCGTTGGAAAGCGAAGATCCGACAGCCATTGATGACGCCATCAAAACCATTTTGTTGTTGCACAGCCTGATTCTTTCCTTTGGCGGCATTGCGCTGTTTTACTACGGCGATGCCATCGGTATGCTTAACAGCCTGGCCTATTTGGCCGACCCCGCACAGCGAGATGACAACCGCTGGGTGAATCGCTCCTATTTCGACTGGCAAAAGGCGGCGTTGCGCCAGCAGAGCGGTACGGTGGAGCAGCGCATTTTTAGTGCGCTTAAAAAAATGATCACCATGCGCAAGGAGCTCAGTGCGTTTGCAGATTTCGACAATCGCCAACTGGTGAGTGTGGACAACCCTAACCTGCTGGTGTTTTTGCGCACGGACATGCACAACGCGCGCAACAGAGTGCTGGTGGTGAGCAACTTCAACACCAAAGCACAGCTTCTCTCACTGGGTACGCTACGTCCTTACGGCTTGTTTCAACAAGAGGCCATGAAAGAACTGTGTTCTGGCGAGCGCATCACGGTCGACAACGATGCGGTCACCATCCCGGCGCTGGTCAGTTGCTGGTTGGTCGACTGAGCCCGCATGTCAAGGCAGGGGCCGGTGGCCGGGCGCAATCACGGGCAATGCGTGCGGGTCTACCTGCTTGTTTTGGGCGCTGGCAGCAAGCGTTCGCACTCTTCGGTGACTGCGGCGTAACACTCGCAGACACGCGCTTCCAGCCCGGGGCGATCCACCACGGTGATACTGCCGCGCGCCACCGCGATCAAGCCATCTTTTTGCAGTTTGCCAGCGGTTTGTGTCACGCTTTCGCGTCGAATACCAAGCAGGTGCGAAATTTGTTCCTGGGTAATGGCCATTTTGGCCATTTTGTCGCTGTGCACGCGGTCCAGGCTCATTAACAGCCAGCGGCAAAAGCGCTGTTCTACCGAGTGGTGCTGGTTACACACGGCGGTTTGCGACGTTTGGCAAATCAGCGCCTGGGTGTACAGCAGTGCCAGGTGTTGCAACTGGCCACCCAGCGCAAATTCGTGTTTCATGATTTTGCGGCTGAGCCGGTAGGCGCTGCCGGCGCTTTGTACCTCGGTGCTGCTGGGCAAGCTTTCGCCGCCCATGTAAATGGAGATGCCGATCAAGCCCTCGTTACCGACCAAGGCGACTTCGCTGGATGAGCCATCTTCCAGGTCGTAAATCAGCGAGACAATGCCGGAGGTCGGGAAGTGCAAAAAATTGACATGGTCGCCAGATTCCGACAAGGTCCATTTGCGCGGCATGGCGACCAGGTGCAGATCGGGCAGCAGGCGCTCGTACTCAGCGCTTGGCAACATGGCCAGAATCTGATTGAGCTTGGGGTTGGGTGGGCCGGATTCAGGTATTTTTTTGGTGGACATGGCAGATGTTCAAAAAGGTAATGGACTCAATACGGGTTGTCAAACCCCAGCCGCGCCATGATCTCGCTCTCGCGCAGCTCCATCACCTGGGCATCTTCCTCTTCGTCGTGGTCCCAGCCCTGCGCGTGCAGGGCGCCGTGCACCAGCAAATGCGCGTAATGTTCCTCCAGGGTTTTACCCTGATCCTTGGCCTCGGCGGCCACCACCGGCGCACACAACACCAGGTCGGCGGTGACGAGCGGTTCTTGCGTGTAGTCGAAGGTCAGCACGTTGGTGGCGTAGTCCTTATGGCGGTAATCGCGGTTCAAGGCCTGGCCTTCAGACGCATTGACGATACGCACGGTGAGTTCGGCGTCGTCTTGCAGCGCAGCGCGCAGCCAGCGCGTGACCTTGTGGCGGGGCAGTGCGGCGCGGTGTTGGGCCACGTCTTCAAACTTGCCGAATTGCAGGGAGAGGGAGAGCTGGTTCATAGGTCAGAGCGTTTGTGGCCTCGGGCGGGGCGTTTGGTGGCAATGGGGTCGGCGTCATCACGGCGCAAGATGCCGATGCGCCCGGGGGCGTCGTAGGCGTCGACAATGCGCGCCACCAGCGGATGCCGTACCACGTCGGCACTGGTCAGGCGGCAGATGGCAATGCCGTCGACGCCCTTGAGCACACGCTCGGCGTCAATCAGGCCGCTGAGCTGGGTACTGGGCAGGTCGATCTGGCTGATGTCGCCCGTGACCACGGCTTTGGAGCCAAAACCAATACGCGTCAGAAACATTTTCATCTGCTCGGGCGTGGTGTTTTGTGCCTCGTCCAGGATCACAAAGGCCGTGTTGAGCGTGCGCCCGCGCATGAAGGCCAGCGGCGCGATCTCGATGGTCTGGCGTTCAAATGCTTTTTGCACGGCCTCAAAGCCCATCAGATCGTACAGCGCGTCGTAAAGCGGGCGCAGGTAGGGGTCGATTTTTTGCGCCAGGTCGCCGGGCAGGTAGCCCAGGCGCTCACCCGCTTCCACGGCCGGGCGGGTCAGCACAATGCGCTGCACCGTGCTGCGCTGTAGCGCGTCCACCGCCATGGCCACCGCCAGGTAGGTCTTGCCGGTGCCGGCCGGGCCAATGCCAAAGGTGATGTCGTGGCTGATGATGCTGTCGAGGTAATGCGCCTGATTCAGCGAGCGCGGCTTGAGGTCGGCGCGTTTGGTTTTGAGCGACGGGCCTTCCGCGCCGTTGACATCACCGTCGCCCGCCAGCATCAGTTGCACGGTGCGCGGCTCGATTGGGCGTGCCGCCATTTCGTACAGTGCCTGCAGCATTTCCATGCCGCGCTTGGCATTGGCCTTGAGGCCATCGACCTTGAATTGCTCGTGGCGGTGGGCAATCTTGACCTGCAGCGCGGCCTCGATGGTGCGCAGGTGTTCGTCCATGGGGCCGCACAGGTGGCCCAGACGGGTGTTGTTGGGCGGGGAAAAGATATGTCGGAGGATCAAAGTTGATAATTCTCGAAAATTGGACTCACGGAAAACATACTTAATGATAGGCACAAAATGATCGGTAAATTAACGGGCACCCTGGACGACAAGAATCCGCCGCAGGTCATTGTGGACTGCCACGGCGTGGGTTACGAGGTGTTTGTGCCCATGAGCACCTTCTACAACCTGCCTGAATTGGGCGTCAAGGTGACCCTCTTGACCCATTTTGTGGTGCGCGAAGACGCGCAGATCTTGTATGGTTTTGCCACTTCGCAAGAGCGTGCCGCGTTTCGTGAGCTCATCAAGATATCGGGGGTCGGGCCGCGCACGGCGCTCTCCGTGCTGTCGGGCATGAGCGTGGCTGACTTGTCGCAGGCTGTGACTTTGCAGGAGGGCGGTCGGCTGATGAAGGTGCCTGGCATCGGCAAGAAGACTGCCGAGCGCTTGCTGTTGGAACTTAAGGGCAAGCTTGGCCCCGACATTGGCTTGCCCAGCAGCATGGCCAGCGATGCCCAGGGTGACATTTTGCAGGCACTGCTGGCCTTGGGCTACAGTGACAAGGAGGCTGCTGCAGCGCTGAAGGCCCTGCCGAAAGACATTGGTGTGAGCGACGGCATCAAGCTGGCGCTCAAGGCGCTGGCAAAGTAGTTTGAAAGCTCCGCGACAATGGCGATCCGAATTGCCTGTGGGCTCATTTTTAGTTCAACCCCTGATAGGACACCTTGATGAAAACGATTGGTCTCAAATCCCTGCACTTCACCCTGACAGCGGCAGCCGCCCTGCTTTGTCTGGCCGGGCCGGTACATGCCTCTGACAAGGTCAAGGTGGGTATGCTTAGCACCTTGTCCGGCCCTGGCGCGGGCTTGGGCATTGACATTCGCGACGGTTTTAACCTGGCGCTCAAACACGCGGGCGGCAAATTCGGCGGCCTTCCGGTCGAGGTGATCGTGGCTGACGACCAGGCCAAGCCCGATGCCGCGCGCCAAACGGCTGACAGGCTGGTGAAACAGGAAAAAGTGGATTTCATGACCGGTGTGGTGTTTTCCAACGTGATGCTGGCCGTGGGCAAGCCGATTTTTGATTCCAAGACCTTCTATATCAGTGCCAATGCCGGCCCGTCGCAGTATGCGGGGGCGCAATGCAACCCCTATTTCTTCAACGTTGCCTGGCAAAACGACAACCTGCACGAAGCGGTGGGCAAGACGGTGCAGGACAAAGGTTTCAAGAAAGTTGCCCTGTTGGCACCCAACTATCCCGCAGGCAAGGACGCGCTGGCGGGTTTCAAGCGTTATTTCAAGGGGCAAATTGCCTCGGAAGCCTATACACCGCTGAGTCAGCTGGACTACGGCGCAGAGTTGTCCAAAATGCGCGCTTCGGGTGCTGATGCGGTCTACATCTTTTTGCCAGGGGGCTTGGGCATCAACTTCATCAAGCAGTTTGTCGGTGCTGGTTTGTCCAAGGACATGACACTGTTTGGCCCGGGTTTTTCGGCTGACGAAGATGTGATTCGCGCCGTGGGCGAGCCCATGCTGGGCATGTTTAACAGCTCGCAGTGGGCACACGACATGCAAAACCCGGTCAACAAGCGCTTTGTTGCCGACTTCCAGAAAGACTACGGCCGTCTGCCCACGCTGTACGCCTCGCAGGGCTATGACGCGGCCCGTCTGATGGATGCCGCCGTGCGCGACGTCAAGGGCAAGCTCGACGATAAAACGGCACTGCGCAAGGCCATCGCGGCCGCCAAATTTGAATCGGTGCGCGGCGCCTTCAAGTTCAACACCAATGGTTATCCGATCCAGGACTATTACCTGCGTGTGATCACCAAGGACGCCCAGGGCCGCATCACCAACCGCACCCTGAGTACCGTGTTCAAGGACCATGCGGATGCCTATGTGGGCGAATGCAAGATGCCCGCGCTCTGATGTCAGTTGAGGTGGATCGCGCGCGATGACCGGCATTTTGGTCCTGGAACAGTCGCTCAACGGCCTGCAGTTCGGCCTGATGCTGTTCTTGCTGGCTGCCGGGCTAACGCTGGTGTTTGGCATCATGGACATGATCAACCTGGCGCATGGCTCAATCTACATGATCGGGGCCTACCTGATTGCCAGCATGGCACTGGCCAGTGGGTCGTTCTGGCTCGGGCTGGCGCTCGGCATTGCGGCCACGGCGGCCATCGGCGCACTGCTGGAACTGACAGTGTTGCGCCGCCTGTACCAGCGCGATCACCTGTCGCAGGTGCTGGGCACCTTTGCCATTTTGCTGATGAGCAACGAGGTCGTGCGTATGGTCTGGGGTTCGCAGCCGATTGCGCTCAACCCGCCAGCAGCCTTGGCGGGTCCCGTGGCGCTGTTGCCGGGCTTCAGTTACCCGGCTTATCGACTGTTCATCATTGCCGTGGGCCTGGCGGCGGCTGGCTTGCTGTACCTGATGGTGACGCGCACTCGCCTAGGGATGCAGGTGCGCGCCGGTGCCTCGAACCGTGAGATGGCGCTGGCCATGGGCGTCGATGTGCGGCGCCTGTTTACCCTGGTGTTTGCCATGGGCGCGGGTTTGTGCGCCCTGGCTGGAGGCATGCTCGGGCCGCTGCTGGCGGTGCAGGTCGGCATGGGTGAAAGTATTTTGATTCTGGCCTTTGTGGTGATCGTGATCGGCGGCATCGGCTCGATCCGTGGCGCGCTGCTGGGTGCGCTGCTGGTGGGCGTGGTGGACACCGCCGGGCGCACCCTGATTCCGTATGTCTTTGAGCGCATCATGGGGCCGGACCTGGCCGCCAACGCAGGCCCGGCCGTCGCCGCGATCCTGATTTATGTGCTGATGGCCGCAGTGTTGTTCTTCAAGCCCCAAGGGCTGTTTCCAGCCCATGGCTGAGATCGATTCAAAGCCCATCGAAACGGTGGATGTGCCAAAAGCCCCGATGCGCTTGCAGCCCGGTCTGCTGGACCACCCCTTGCACTGGCGCCCCGGCTTAGGTTTGCTGATCGCCCTGGTGTTGTTGCCCGAGTTGGCGCAGGCGTGGGGGCAGGGGTTTTATGTGGGTGTGGCCAGCCGCATCCTCATTTTTGCGCTGGCAGCTACCAGCCTCAATTTGATTCTTGGTTTTGGTGGCATGGTGAGTTTTGGCCATGCGGCGTTTGTCGGCGTGGGAGCTTATGCGGCGGGTATCCTGATGCAACACGGCCTGCCGTCGGCCTGGCTGGCGCTGTTATTGGCGTTTGTGGTTGCGGGCGCTTTTGCCTTGCTGATCGGGGCCATCAGCCTGCGCACACGGGGTGTCTACTTCATCATGATCACGCTGGCCTTTGCCCAGATGCTGTATTACCTGATGGTTTCGCTTAAAACCTATGGCGGCGACGATGGCCTGTCACTGGACCGTCGCTTTGATCTTGGGTTCGACCTTGGGTTTGGACTGGACCTGAGCCAGGATGCACCGTTCTACTATCTGGTGCTGGCCCTTGCCGTGGGGGTATTTTTGGCGGTGCAGCGCCTGCTGAATTCCCGCTTTGGTCATGCCTTGCAGGCGATTCGCGACAACGAGACACGCATGGCCGCCATTGGTTTCCCGGTGTACCGCTTCAAATTGATGGCCTTTGTGTTGGCGGGCGCACTCGCCGGTCTGGCCGGCGCCCTGCTGGCGCACCAGGGCGGTTTTGTCAGCCCGTCGATGATGCAGTGGAGCGAGTCCGGCATGTTGATGGTGATGGTGATTTTGGGTGGTGTTGGCCACCTGTATGGTGGCCTGGTCGGTGCCGTGGTGTTTTTGGTGCTGGAAGAATTTTTGAGCAGCATCACCATTCACTGGCAGTTTGGCTTGGGCGCGGTGCTGCTGGCCGTGGTGTTGCTGGCGCCCAATGGTCTGCTGAGTCTGCGCTTGAAATGGAAAGCGCCATGAGCCACAGCACCCTGTTGCAGGTCGACGGCCTGGTCAAATCCTATGGCGGCCTGCGCGCCACCGACCACGTCAGCCTGAGCGTGCGCTCGGGTGAGATCCATGCCCTGATCGGCCCCAACGGCGCCGGCAAAACCACCCTGATCCATCTGATTTCAGGCGCCCTGGCGCCCAGCGCCGGGCGCATCCAGTTTGACGGCATGGATGTGACCCGCATGCCCATGCACGCGCGGGTGGCGCATGGTCTGGCGCGCTCGTTCCAGATCACCAGCATCTTCAATCGTCTGTCGGTGCTGGACAACCTGGCGCTGGCGGTGTTGGCCCATGCCGGACATAACCTGAACTTCTGGTGGCCGGCGCGGCATGATGCCGAGCGTTACGACCAGGCCTTTGAGGTGGCCGAGCGCGTCGGTCTGGCGCCCCAAATCAATCAACTGGCGGGGGTGCTGTCGCATGGCGAGCAGCGCCAGCTAGAGGTCGGCCTGGCGTTGGCCACCCGGCCCAAATTGCTGCTGCTCGATGAGCCCATGGCCGGCATGGGGCCGGACGAGTCCGAGCGCATGCTGAGTCTGCTGCAAAGCCTGCGCGGTGAGACCACGCTGTTGCTGGTGGAGCACGACATGAACGCGGTGTTCCGCCTGGCGGACCGCATCTCGACGCTGGTGGCTGGCCGGGTTATTGCCTGCGGCACACCCTTTGAGATTCGCCAGCACCCCGAGGTGCGGCTGGCCTACCTGGGCGACGATGAAGAGGCCACGGCATGAGCGCGCTGCTGGAAGTGACGCGGCTGGAGGCAGCCTACGGCGCCAGCCAGGTGCTGTTTGGCGTGAGTTTTGCCGTGCAGCCCGGCGAAGTGGCCACGCTGCTCGGGCGCAACGGCATGGGTAAAACCACCACGGTGCGCTCGATTCTGGGTCTAACGCCGGCGCTACGGGGCAGCGTGCGTTTTCGCGGTGAGCGCATCGACCATTTGACGCCTGACCGCATCGCCCGCATGGGGCTGGCGCTGGTGCCCGAGGGCAGGCAGATTTTTCCGAATCTGTCGGTCAGGGAAAATCTGCTGGCGTTTGCCGCCAACCGCAACACTTCGTCAGACCCATGGACGCTGGAGTCGGTGTTCGATTTGTTCCCGCGCCTGGCCGAGCGTGTGCGCCACATGGGTAACCAACTCTCGGGCGGCGAGCAGCAAATGCTGGCGATTGGCCGCGCCCTTATGACCAACCCGTACCTGCTGATCCTGGACGAGGCGACCGAGGGCCTGGCGCCGCTGGTGCGCGAGGACATCTGGCAATGCCTGCACCAGTTGAGCAGCCGTGGCCAGACCATTCTGGTGATCGACAAATACGTGCAGCGGCTGATCAAACTGGCGCATCACCACAGCATTCTGGAGCGCGGCCAGGTGGTGTGGCAGGGTGACTCCGGGCAGTTGGCGGCTGAGCCGGGTCTGTGGCAACGTTATATTGGCGTGTAATTTCCTTCCCATTGAGCATCAAGCCATGACCCATCTCTACCGCGAATTTGTAAATCAGGCGCAGCTTGACGCGCAGTACAACCCCGCCATCAAGCTGTCAGACCCCACGGCGCCGGCCAAACACTATGTGACCCAGTCGGCGCTGGCCAGGCAGAGCTTGCGCTGTGTGCTTGATGTGCCCTACGGCCCGACGTTGGCCGAGACACTCGACATCTTTCCGGCAGATGTGCCCCATGCGCCGGTGTTTGTTTTTCTTCATGGGGGTTACTGGCGCGCGTTTTCCAGCAAGGAATTCAGCTGTGTGGCGCTGGGCCTGCAGCCGCTGGGCATCACCACCGTGGTGGTCAATTACGCCCTGTGCCCTTTTGTGACCCTGGATGAAATCACGCGCCAAGTGCGAGCGGCCGTGGCCTGGACGCATCGCCACATTGCCGGCTACGGTGGTGACCCGGCGCGGGTGGCGCTGGGCGGGCATTCGGCAGGCGCCCACTTGACCGCCATGTGCCTGCAAACGCGCTGGGTCGAAGACTACGGCTTGCCCGCCGACCCACTGGCGGCTGCGGTGCTGGTCAGCGGCATTTACGACATTGCGCCACTGCGCTACAGCTATTTGCAGCCCATGATCCAGCTCGATGAAGGCATCATCCGGCGCAATTCACCGATGTTTGGTGTGCGGTCTTGCACAACGCCGATCTGGATCAACTGGGGCAGCGAAGAAACGCCGGAATTTGCGCGCCAGGCCAGCAGTTTTCTGGCGGCATGGCAAGACGCCGGCAATGCCGGAGAGATCAGCGCGCTACCCGGCGCCGACCATTACATCGGCATCCACGGCTTTGAAGACCCCGTCAGTTCTTTAAGCCAGTGGCTGGCGACCAGGCTGGCGCTATAGTGCCTGTCTTTGCTGCTGAATTGAACCTGCTGTGAGTATTCAAACCGACGACTTTACCCCGGCGCCGCCCAAGCGGGTGGTGTCCAACGCGCCCGCCTCGCCCAACGAGGAGGCGATCGAGCGCGCGCTGCGGCCCAAACTGATGCAGGAGTACGTGGGCCAGACCAAGGCGCGCGAACAGCTCGAAATTTTCATCAGCGCCGCCAAGATGCGCGAGGAGGCGCTGGACCATGTGCTGCTGTTCGGCCCGCCGGGCCTGGGCAAAACCACGCTGAGCCACATCATCGCGCACGAACTGGGCGTGAACCTGCGCCAGACCAGTGGCCCGGTGCTGGAAAAACCCAAGGACCTGGCCGCGCTGCTGACCAACCTGGAAAAAAACGATGTGCTGTTCATCGACGAAATCCACCGTTTGAGTCCGGTCGTCGAGGAAATCCTGTACCCGGCGCTGGAAGACTACAAGATCGACATCATGATTGGCGAAGGCCCGGCGGCGCGTTCCATCAAGCTCGACCTGCAACCCTTTACCCTGGTGGGCGCCACCACCCGCGCCGGCATGTTGACCAACCCGCTGCGCGACCGCTTCGGCATTGTGGCGCGGCTGGAGTTTTACACCCCCGAGGAGCTGGCGCGCATCGTCAAGCGCAGCGCCGGGCTGCTCAAGGTGACTACCGATGAGCGAGGCGGTTTTGAGATTGCACGGCGTTCGCGCGGCACGCCGCGCATTGCCAATCGGCTGTTGCGCCGGGTGCGCGACTACGCCGATGTGAAAGGCGTGGGCGAGATCACGCTCGACATCGCCAACCGCGCGCTGGCCATGCTCGATGTCGACCCGCAGGGCTTTGATTTGATGGACCGCAAACTGCTCGAAGCCGTGATTCACCGCTTTGACGGCGGACCGGTCGGCCTGGACAACATTGCCGCCAGCATTGGCGAAGAACGCGAGACCATCGAAGACGTGATCGAACCCTACCTGATCCAGCAAGGTTATCTGCAGCGCACCCCGCGCGGCCGTATTGCCACGCTGGCCGCCTACCGCCACCTGGGCGTGACGCCCCCGGCGGATCAGGCCGGCGGGGAATTGTTTGGGGTGTGATGGTTTGGCTTCGATGACCTGAAGGGACAGTCACTTGAAATACACCAGCAGCAGCCGTGCCTTTGCCCACATCGCCGCTTTCCACCCCGAGCTGACCGCCTTGCGGCGTGACCTGCACGCGCACCCGGAACTGGGCTTTGAAGAGGTCTACACCGCCCATCGCGTGCAACAAGCGCTCACCGTCTGTGGCGTGGACGCCATCCACACCGGCATTGGCAAGACCGGCCTGGTGGCCGTGATCCAGGGTAAGCGCAACAGCAGCGGCAAGATGACGGGTTTGCGCGCCGACATGGACGCGCTGCCCATGACCGAGCACAACGACTTTGCCTGGAAGTCCGGGAAACCCGGCTTGATGCACGGCTGCGGTCACGACGGCCATACCGCGATGCTGGTGGGCGCAGCGCGTTACCTGGCCGAGACACGCAACTTTGACGGCACCGCCGTGCTGATTTTTCAGCCCGGTGAAGAAGGTTATGCGGGCGCCCAGGCCATGATCGACGACGGTCTTTTTGAGCGTTTTCCGGTGCAGTCGGTCTACGGCATGCACAACTGGCCGGCCATGCGCCCGGGCACCATTGGGCTCAACGCCGGCCCGATGATGGCCGCCGCCGACCGCATTTCCATCGAGATCACCGGCAAGGGCGGTCATGGTGCACACCCCTATCAGACGGTGGACCCGGTGCTGGTGGCCGGGCACATCATCACCGCCGTGCAAAGCATTGTGTCGCGCAACGTCAAGCCGGTCGACAGCGCCGTGATCAGTCTGTGCGCCATGCACGCGGGCGATTTGAATGCCATGAGTGTGGTGGCGGGCAGCGCCACCCTGGTCGGCACGGTGCGCACCTTTAAGACCGAGGTGCAGGCGCTGATTGAGCGCCGCCTTCATGAGTTGTGCAGCGCGGTGGCACTGGCGTTTGGCGCCAGTGCCGTGGTGACCTATGAGCGTATGTACCCGGCCACGGTGAACACCGCCGCTGAAGCCCGTTTTGCCGGCGATGTGGCGACCGGCCTGGTGGGCGCCGCCAACGTGGTGCGTGATCTGGAGCCGAGCATGGGCGCGGAGGATTTTTCCTTCATGCTGCGCGTCAAGCCCGGTGCCTACCTGCGACTCGGCCAGGGCACTGCGAACGGCCTGGGCAGTTGCCACCTGCACAACAACCGCTACGACTTTAATGACGAGGTGCTGCCCTTGGGCGCCGCGTTACACGCCAGCCTGGCGGAGCAGGCGATGCCTTTGTCGGTCTGACAACTCAGCCCACGGCGCCGGCCTGGCGCAACGCCCGCACGGCGTCCGCATCCAGGCCCAAGGCATTCAACAATTCATCGGTATGGGCGCCCAGCACCGGCGGACTTAAACGCACACCCAGGCGCTGGCCGTCCATGGTGAAGGGGAATAACGTGGCTTTGCTGGTCTGCCCGGCGCGTTCGCCATCGGGCAGGGTGATGTCGGCCAGGCCGCCGGTGGCCAGCAGATGTTCGTCGTCAAACAGTTCCTCGGGTTTGCGGATCGGTGCGTAGGGCAGCTTGTTGGTTTCCATCAGGCGGCCCAGCGCCGTGGCGCTGTAGTGTGCCAAGCGTTCGCGCAGTATCGGCATCAATGTGGGGCGCTCGCGCACGCGGTCGTTGTTGGATGCATAACGCGGGTCAAGCTTCAGGTCGGCAAAGTCAAAGACGTCACAAAAAGTGGCCCACTGCGCGTCGCTGACCGCCGAGATAAAAATCTGCTCGCCGTCTTTCACCGTGAACACGTCGTACACCGCCCAGGGTGAAATACGCGCCGGCATGGGCGCGGCGGGCTGGCCCGTTATGGCGTACTGCAGCATGTGCTGGCCCACCAGAAACACGTTGTTCTCGAACAGCGCGCTTTGCACCTCTTGGCCGCGCCCGGTGATGCCGCGCTGGATCAGGGCGCCCAAAGTGCCAATGGCGCCAAACATGCCGCCCATGATGTCGTTGACGCTGGTGCCCGCACGTAAGGGGTCACCGGGGCGACCGGTCATGTAGGCCAGGCCGCCCATCATCTGCACCACTTCATCCAGCGCCGTGCGGTGCTCGTACGGGCCGGGTAAAAAACCTTTGTGGCTCACGTAAATGATCTTCGGGTTTTGCTTAGAGAGACTGGCGTAATCGAGCCCGTATTTGGCCATGGTGTTGGGCTTGAAGTTTTCCAGCACCACGTCGGCACTGGCGGCCAGTTGGCGCGCAATGGCCGCGCCCTCGGGCTTGTGCAGGTCGATGGCGATGCTCTTCTTGTTGCGGTTGAACATGGGAAAAAATCCGGCCCCGGCGCCGAGCAAATGCCGGGTGCGGTCGCCCTCAATGGGTTCGACCTTGATCACCTCGGCGCCCATGTCGGCCAGCACCATGCCGCATGTGGGGCCCATGACCATGTGGGTGAATTCGACCACGCGCAGGCCGGTGAGGGGCAGTTGTTGGTTTTGATTTATTGGCATAGCGTTCATGGTGGGACACTGTTCTGTGGGGGTTAATTGCTGGGCAAATTTGATAACGCGCAACGGTTCGCCACGGACTGCGCCAAGTGGAAGTTGCGTTACTGGCGGTGCCGATGTCGGGCGATGTCAAAGAAGCAGCGACTCAGTTGGGTCGGCTGTTGGTTTGACCTTTGACCGTTAGCCGTTAGCCCTTAGCCGGTATTTTGCGTAGGGCTGTTTGGCGAGCCGTGTAGTGTCCGCTCAAACAGCCCCGCTGCCAGCGCGGGTGCGAGGTAATTTTTAGAAAATGTGCGACGATCCTCCGATCCCAATTTAGTCTTCATCTCAGTTTGGTTTGTTGTGATAAATCGCCCCCTCACTTAATAGAGGCTACCAAAATTAACTCACCAGCAAGCGCACAGGCTTGCCGATTCGGCTGAGCATGTCCACCAGCGTGTCGATGGTGAACTTGCTCACCTTCATGTTGACCACGTCAGACACCCTGGGGCGGGACACCATCAAAATCTCTGCGGCCTGCGCCTGCTTCAAGTGGTTGTCATCAATCCATTTGGACAGCTCACCCATCAGTTGCGCCTTTAGCGCACGGGTGTCGTTGATTTGCTGTTGCGATTGGGCTTGAAACTGAGCGGCATTGGCAGGCGAAAACCCCAGCTCGGCAAACAAGTTGGCATCGGGCGAGGTCACGTGGCGAATTTGGGTATCAATCGTCATTTGGCTTCCTTTCTGGCGTTCAATACGCTGCGATAACGTGTTTCGGCAATGTCTTTGTCGTGCTTAGCGGTGGCTTCGGTCTTCAACTGAAAACAATGCAGTTGAAAACCGGCGTCAAGCCGTCACCAGCACGTGTGTGGTGCCACGTTGCGCGCCGCGGGTTGGCCGAATCAGAAAATCGACGTCGTAGCCAAGGGCGTTAAAGAATTCCAGCAGTTTTTCAGAAGAAAAATTGTCCAGCCGATAGTTCAGCAAGGCGGAAACATTGGGTTGAGCCAGCCCCAGTCGGACGCCTATTTCTGATTGTTTCAAGTGCAGTGCCTTGATGCGTTCATTCAAGCGTACGGCCAGTACCAGTTTGGTTTTGAGTTCTTCTGGCTGGGGCAGACCCAGGTCAGCAAACACATTGCCGCTGCTGCACTCGAACTCGGTGCTGTTAATGGTGGTTTTTGCCATGTGTACCATAGTGTTCCTCGTAATGTTGTTGGGCAGTTTTTAGCCGTTGGTGAACCAGTTCAATGTCTGTCTTGGCCGTGCGAATGCCGTCAGGCGACTTCTTCTGAAAGCAATGCAACACGTACACCACCTTCGCAAACCGAACCGTGTAAACCGCGCGGTAAGCATTGTCTTCGTCAGACTCCACCACTTCAAGTACGCCCGAGCCTTCACCCTTCCAGGGTTTGGCTGATGGATGCTTGGATCCCAATTGAGCCACGCCCAATGCGTACCCCATGGCACGCCGCACATCCTCAGGAAAGTTTATCAATTCACGTTTTGAGGCGCCTGTCCACTCAAGAATTTTTTCGATTGCCATGGAGTATTTTATATACAAATATATATTTTTGCCATATTCACTAAAACAGTCCCGCCGCGGATCAGATCATTCGTTGCCGACATTGCCTTCGTTTTGGTCAAAGCTGTTGCGTGTTGTTGCAAAGACTGGTGTCAGCATCCCTCCTTAAAATCCGATGATGTCAAATTCGTCCTCATCCCTGCTCGCGCAAAACACGGAGCCCGGCCACCGTCCCCCACGCGCCGTGCTGTTTGATGCCTACGGTACGCTGTTCGACGTGTACAGTGTGGCGCAATTGGCCGAGGAATTGTTCCCCGGCCACGGCCAGGCGTTGAGTGTCTTGTGGCGCGACAAGCAGATTGAATACACGCGGCTGGTCACCACCAGCAACCATGGTGCGCACTACCAGCCCTTCAGCGTGCTGACCCGGGCCGCGCTGATTTATGCCATAAAAAAAATGGTGGTTGGCGCTGACGAAGCCCTGACTCAAGAAGATTTTCTGCTGGAGCATGAGCCCGCCATCGAGATGCTGCTGGCCCAGTACCAGCACCTGGATGCCTTCCCGGAAAACCTGGCGGTGTTGCAGCAGCTCAAGGCCCGGAGTATTCCAATTGGCATTTTGAGCAATGGCGACGCCGCCATGCTGCAGGCCGCCGTGCACTCGGCCGGTTTTGATGGTTTGCTTGACCATGTCATCAGCGTCGACCCGATTGCCAAATTCAAAACCCACCCCGAGGCTTATGCCCTGGGTGAGCAGGCCACCGGCCTTGCTGCGCGTGACATTCTGTTTGTCAGCTGCAACGCCTGGGACGCACTGGGTGCCACCTGGTATGGCTACACCACGTTATGGGTCAACCGTTACCATCTGCCTTTTGAGGAGTTGGGCACCCAACCCACCCGTACCGGAGCAGATCTGCGTGCCGTGCTCGACTTTTTCGCCTGAGCATTTTTCTGATTTTTAACTCTGAGCCCCACCACCATGACTGAACGCATCACCAAGAACGGCCTGCAAATTGCGGCGAACCTGTGCCAATTCATTGAAACTCAAGTGCTCCCCGGCACCGGGGTGGCGCCTGCCAAGTTCTGGAAAGGTTTTGGCGCCATCGTGGCCAACCTGGCCCCCAAGAACATCACCCTGCTGGCCGAGCGCGACCGTCTGCAGACCGAGCTTGACAGTTGGCACAGGGCTCACCCCGGCCCCATCACCGACATGCCTGCCTACCGCAGCTTTTTGGAGGGTATTGGCTACCTGGTCGAAGCCCCCAAAAAGGCCCGCATCACCACCTCGAACGTGGATGCCGAACTGGCCAAGCAGGCCGGCCCACAGCTGGTGGTGCCCATTTTGAATGCACGTTATGCGTTGAACGCCGCCAACTCGCGTTGGGGCTCTTTGTATGACGCGCTGTATGGCACCGACGCGATTGATGAAGCCAAGGGCTGCGAAAAAGTGGGTAAAAAGGGCGGCTACAACCCAAAACGCGGCGCCAAGGTGATTGCCTACGCACGCCATGTGCTCGACCGTTGCGCCCCGCTACGCAAGGGTTCGCATGTGGATTCGGTCGAATACCGCATCAAGGCCGGCAAACTGGCCATCAAACTGGCCGACGGCAGCAACACCAGCCTGGCGGATGCCAGCCAACTGGTCGGTTTCCAGGGCGAGGCCAAGGCGCCCTCATCGGTGCTGTTTGAGCACAATGGCCTGCATCTGGACCTGATCATCAACCGCGCCACCACCATTGGCGCCAGCGACGCGGCAGGTGTGTCCGATCTGGTGCTGGAAGCGGCGCTGTCGACCATCCTCGACCTCGAAGATTCGGTCGCTGCCGTGGACGCTGACGACAAGGTGCTGGCTTACAGCAACTGGCTGGGCATTTTGAAGGGCACGCTGACCGAAGAAGTCGCCAAGGGCAACAAAACTTTCACCCGCGGCCTGAATGCCGACCGCCTGTACACCGCACCCGACGGTAAAAAGTCGGTGCGCCTGCACGGCCGCTCGCTGATGTTTGTGCGCAATGTTGGTCACCTGATGACCAATCCCGCCATTTTGTACACCGACAAGACCGGCACCGTGCGCGAAATTCCCGAGGGCATTCTGGACGCCGTGGTCACCACCACCATCGCCATGCACGACCTCGCCAAGACCAAAAAAGACGCCATCCGCAACTCGCGCAAAGGCTCGGTCTACATCGTCAAGCCCAAGATGCACGGCCCCTTTGAAGTGGCTTTTGCCGCTGAACTGTTTGGCCGCGTCGAAGCCATGCTGGGCCTGCCCGACAGTACCGTCAAGCTCGGCATCATGGACGAAGAGCGTCGCACCAGCGTCAACCTGAAAGCCTGTATTGCCGCCGCCGCCAGCCGGGTCGCTTTCATCAACACCGGCTTCCTGGACCGCACCGGCGACGAAATGCACAGCGCCATGCAGGCCGGCCCCATGATCCGCAAGGGCGACATGAAGAGCAGCGCCTGGATACATGCTTACGAGCACAACAACGTGCTGGTCGGCCTGTCTTGCGGCTTGCGCGGCAAAGCCCAGATCGGCAAGGGCATGTGGGCCATGCCCGACCTCATGAAGGCCATGCTGGAGCAAAAAATTGGCCATCCCAAAGCGGGTGCCAACACCGCCTGGGTACCGAGCCCGACGGGTGCCACGTTACACGCGCTGCACTACCACCAGGTGCAGGTCAGTGAGGTGCAAAAAGAGCTGGAAAAAACGCATGCCAAGCGAAACCACCAGCAAGAGCGCGATGCACTGCTGACGGGTTTGCTGACCGTCCCCGTTGCCGCCAACCCGAACTGGACTGCCGCCGAGAAGCAGCAAGAACTCGACAACAATGCCCAAGGCATTCTGGGCTACGTGGTGCGCTGGGTGGACCAGGGCGTGGGCTGCTCCAAGGTGCCTGACATCCACAACATCGCCCTGATGGAAGACCGCGCCACGCTGCGTATTTCCAGCCAACACATGGCCAACTGGCTGCATCATGGCGTGGTGACCGAGGCGCAGATCAAGGAAACCTTTGAGCGCATGGCCGCCGTGGTCGACGCCCAGAACGCCGGCGACCCGCTGTACCAGCCCATGGCCGGTCACTTTGACACCAGCATGGCCTACCAGGCAGCTTGCGACCTGGTCTTCAAGGGGCTGGCGCAGCCCAGCGGCTACACCGAGCCGCTGCTGCACGGCTGGCGGCTGAAGGTGAAGGCGGCGGCCGCTTAATTTGCTTCAGGCACAACAACAGTTGACAAAAAATGGCACCTTCGGGTGCCTTTTTTGTCTGCGAGACCCTTTCGACTTGTCTTGCAGGCCGACCCGATGGGGGTGGTCAATGGGGCAGCGGTTCTGAATACCGCAGGAGACCCGTACCAGCCATTCACCAAAATTTCCAAACGACCATCAGAAAGTCGAAAGCAGTCCTTCGATTTCGCCGAAAGCAGACTTTCGTTTTTGTCACCCGAATCTCTGGAGCGGTCATTCAGCCGTGAAAATCAGCTTTTCAAATTGGTGGTCGGCACTGCAGCGTTTCCTGTCTTTGACGAGCGGCAGCTTTTATGAAACCTAATTGACTTTCCGCAGGAGTCAGGTCGTGGTGGGTTGAATGGTGTCCTCGGAAATCATTATTGGCACCGTCGTCCCGTGTCCTTGGTTCGAGCTCAAGTTGGCGAGCCAATTAGATGCAGAGATAGCCCGCCGCATCGCGGTAATCACTGGCCCCACGGCCCGCAATGCCAGTTTTCCCCCCATTTGGGGGATGTCTAGCAGGCAAGAATGCAACTATGATGAACCTTTGTTTCTATAGCCCCCCGTGTTACATAACGGGGGTGTAACTCACTGTCCTTATCTCTGCGAGGTTGAATGCTTTTGCATTTCACGAAAAGTATGGAAGCCCTATCTTCCATAACAAGCAATGGTTTCTTGTATTTGCACAATGAAACCGGCGTATTAGGTCCAGCCGCACGGGATGCATTCGGCATCGACGCGGCTGACACACAATCAAGTGGCATGATCTGCTTCACTGAACTCTCGGAATCCGAAATTTCAGGTCATCAAGATAAATACGGAAAATTTGGCGCGGGCATCTCCAAGGCATGGCTTGTAGCTAACGGCGCCGGAAAAGTGAATTACGTTCAGATTGGCGGCCCGATATACACATCCTTCGTGGAAAGATTGAAATCACTCGCACCCAAAACCCTATATGGAATTTCCACTCAAGAATACTTAGCTAATCCAGATACACGGTTCAACGGTACGCAAGCGCTCACCAGCCCTAAGTGGGCATCAGTGGTAGGAGCGAGTGAGGAATTTGTCTCGCTCCTTGAGAGTCTTGAGTGGACGCAGATTGACAGGGATGCAGCCGAACGCGAATGGCGAATACGCAATCCAAAACCTTATGCGTTTAAAGGCCGCCCCAGTCGGCAAGAAGCGGTTGCCCTCCTAGTGAACTGCATCTTGGACCCAAACATCCCGGACCAGGTGGAAGGCGTCATGCTTTATACGATAAACGGAAAGCATCAACTCATGTGCCCAGGCAAATCATCTTTAGCCCTACGGTTGCCTGCAGAGCAAATACAAGCATTATTCTGTCCTCACGACCACAGACCAGTGGTTGACACGGCTCTCGGTGAAGCCGGTGCAAACCACATCAGAGTCGTTGCAAGCACCGGTGTTTAAGTCGGACCTACGTGTATCGAGGACGCCCCACCGACGCCGGCCACTGAGGCGGTGTCGACGATGGCCCCGCCAGTGGCCTTGAGCATATGGCGGATATCATAATGCGTGCGCAGAAAGACTCTGGGGACCCCAGACTCTTTGACCGGTTACCCTGCAAAGCCAAATTGCAGGTTGAATCAATTAACTATCAAGCCGCTTGACCACAAGTCTCCACAGGTACCCCGGCTCCCACCCCTTTTGAGTCTGAGGCTCCAGGGGTCTCCGGGCCTTCGGCCTGTGGATTTTGTGGACAAGCTAGCGTGTCAGTAAACTCTACGGAATGAATACCAATTCCCAGTTCTCAGATTCAACATCGCTGGGGAGCTAATCAAGGCTCGAACATGCACGGCTTTCTTATTGGAAAACTGCGCTCGACTACCCTCACGCTGAACGGCTGGAATCGGGCATGTAAATTCAGAGGGCGAAGGACGCCTATCAGCCTGTTCCTGCCGGAGAAGGCCGTGCAGCCCGGTTTCCAAAGTCAATGCCGGCTGTAGGCTGATACCGGTCCGTCCAGAAATTCCACCGGATACCCGCTCAGTATCCTGTTGGAGTCAGTCAGCCATCATTTTTGGTGGCCGCTTAGCAGTCATTGATCTCCTGGTATTCAGATGCACACACACTGAGCAAACTGTGCAGTTGACAGACCACCTTTGCGCATCAGACATTTCAACGGCAGCGCCGCATTGCTCGCAAGTACGCGCTGCCGCTTGCTGGGCGAGTTCAATGAGGCGAAGGGCTTGCGGATTTTCATCACGTCTGAAATGACCACGGATATAGAAACGCAGATATCCTAATTTTTCTTTGACTTGAAGGGCTACCACCGGCGGTATCGCACCCACAGCCACTTGGCGGGTGATCTCTGCGCACAGACTATCGATGATTTCAAACCAACCATCCCCGCAACCAAATCCCCAACACATGCCTGTCTCGGTCATGTCTGCATGCCGATCACGGAATATGTCCGGGTAGCGTTGACAGAGGAGGTCGTCAAGTTCTTGCCGCATTGGCATTTCCGTTCATCAATTCGCATAGGCAGGCAGCGATTCGTTGGTTTTGAAGATCGAAAAATTTCCCTTGGTCTATGCCATCTCCGGTAGCTTCCATCAATTCTTGATTGGAAAAACGCACTAGCAAGTCAGCTTCGCGTTTGAGGTGATGGATGGCGGTGTCCGCAGTTCGGCTTCTCGCTTCCCCTTCAAATTCAAAAGGCGTCACGACAGTCGCCACGGTCAACGCGCCAGCTGCTCGTGCCAGTCGCGCCATGATGGGCGTGACTCCGCTGCCTGTGCCACCGCCCAACCCGGCCACCAGGATGACCATCTCTGTGTCGGCCATCAGGGCTGTTCGCGTGTCACGGCTTCGCAATGCGGCGGCACGACCGCGATTAACTCGCCCTGCAGAACCCACTGTGGCGAGCGATAGGGTCTCAATCGACGGGCAACTCGGTGAAGCTGCGTTGTTGGCATCAATGTAGTTCAGAACTGCAAGATCGAGGTCGACGCCAATGAACTCAAGCACCCATTGCGAACTTGCCGGAATTGCTCCTGACTGTGAAGCAGCAAGGACAAAATTGCAGCCTGCGCCACCAATGCCTATGACCTTGCAAGACCTAGTCGGCGATGCCGTAGTGGTCAGATTCAGGCCAACAGTTCCAGCTCCGAGTCCTTTCAAGAAATACCTGCGATCCATACCCGTTGTCCTTTGGTTGGGAATTAACGGGTTTGATTGTTCACTCGCTGTGCGACAGGATACGTCGCCAGCGAAGTGATGGTTCTTAGTTGACGTTGATGCTTTCTCGTACTGTTGGATTAAGAACGCTTTCGTCCGAATATATAACCAGGCCCGGAAGGTTATCCGGCAGAGCCGACGTAACAGCAGTCCCGGCTAACAGAGCGATTGCCGGTTTAATCACTCGGTCGAGCAAAGCTTTGCTGGAATCCAAGCTTAGCAAGCGAATACTGAATGTCCATTCATATTCTTTCCAGCCATCCTTTAAGTCGCCCCAAACAATAAGGCGATTGCTAATAAGCTGGTATGGTGGGTCTTGCGCCAACGGATAACGCATGTAGCACTCGTCATCAAAGCAGTTTTCATCGCGCCAGAGATAGACGTGCAAAAGTGGATCTTCATTTCCACAAAAAGACATTCCATCACCAATCATGCTGATCTGGTAGCCAATATACATTTCCGGTCTATTTTTCCGCAATGTCTTACCCATCAACGGCAGTGAACTAGCGACATCGGTATAAAGCCAACAGGCTTCATCTTGTCGTGAATCTTCCGAAAATTCACCAGCCACTTTGCATGACAAAACAGCCTTTCCAATTTCTTTTGTTAGCAACTCGTTGAGCGAGCTGCATAGTGAATCTATTTCTTTGCCAAAAGCTGATATAGCATTGAAGCACTGAACTAATTGGTTTCCATCCCGAGTCATCGCATTACTCCTTGAAAAACGAACTAAAAACACACTCTGATTTTGGAAGATTTGTTGCCGCCTCACCGAAGCCCGCAAACCCATGGGTCAAACCATTGAAAGTCCAGTGATTCAGGTTTACGGAAACAGGTAACTCGATTCGGGCCTTTTTGAAACCATTAAAGCGTTTGATGCCAATCGTTTCAAGAAAGTGACTCGTAAGTTCCGCCCATCGGGCAAGACTATCGAGGCGACTGCGACATTCGAACAGGACATCCCTTATTTCAGCCCAGCTTACGAGCATCAATCTATCGTCGTTGCCGATTCTCCATTTGTCGCCATTTTTGGACTCCTTTGCCACTAGGCCAGCACTGATTTCTGGAGCGATGAAAACATGCCAACAATTTTGCCTAACGTCCTCTCCTAGATAGTTCATCCACTGAAGACTGAGCTGATCTTCTCCACTTAAGGGAGCATGCCATTTGATTTCTATCAGAATATCCAACCGCTTGCTATCGGCGTAAAAAAACGTTAAATGTGCGTCAGGTTCGACTCTGTTATTCCTTGGCCAAAAATCGATCTGATACCGAACTGGAGATTGCGTTGGTAACGCTGCTGATTGGCCTTGTAGTCGAAATAGTTCAGCCCAAAAATGGAAGACTGCGGTTACTTCGAGGAACTCAAGGGTTCCGAATACTGTTGACGTGATTTCATCTTCTTCACAGACCCGCTTCTCATGTCCATCACGGTCGCCTAAGTAGCGTCGGTAATAGGTCGTCTTTCGTTTCTCTAAAGCATGCAACATTGAGTACCCTTATTGACTTTTCGCCTGCCCAAAATGACTGATCAAATCGCACCCAAGTCGGCGCGCCAACCATGGTGCTTCTGAACAATTTTTGAGCAGTATATTTACATATCATCACGCACCAGTATCACCCGAGATCCAGCGTCACCATCGGCTACCCCCACGGCGCCAGAAAAGATTCCTCCCAGACAATTGCTTACCATTGCAGCCATCGACTTTGATCTTGCCAATGACGCTGACACCGCCGGTTGCGAGTATGTTGTCAAAGCTCAGTGGTGAATTCTGAATGGGCTCCCAGTCAAGCCACTCCGACGGATAGACATGGCCAGCGTCTGGATACCCACCCAGACGCACGCCATCCATCAGGTCGAAGCACCCCCTAAAGGTAAGCGGAATTCCAGTCTGGTGAATGGCTGCGGCAAAACTCAGCGCGTCATTCAACACAGAGAATCCAAGGTTTTCCGGGTCCAAAGGTCCGACCATGACTTCTATCGGGTCAGGAAACATGCCGCCCATCGGCATCCATTCGACTCTGGGCTTGGCCCACCATTCACCAGAACCACCGAGGCCCTCACGCCGAGGTTCCTCTTTGTACCGATTCCTTCTATCCGCGATGGGATAGTGGCTGTCCATTGGCTGGAGCAGATCCTCCCTGGGGATGATCCGCAGCAGCGGGTTCCAGTGGTTGGGTTGGCCTTCCACTGCAAGGGCCCAGCATTGCAGCAGCCCGTCGCCTATGTTGTCGCCAAGCAATTTGCCTGCGTTGTCCAGGTCGATCTGAACAATTGGCTGCATCGGTTCATCGTTTGCGAAAGGCCACGACCACTTTGCGCTAGTGAACGGAAAGCCCGGCCCCAACTGATCTGCCATCCGATGGGTCTGGTTTGTTTTGTCCAGCGGCAGAAACCGGGGCAGACAGTAAGGGCGTGACATTGCGGCATAGGCTCCAACGAAGTTTCTGAGTGCAGCCGTAGGCTGTGCGCTAGCAAATGCATCTAGACGGCCCAACGCATCCACCGTCATTGAGCACATCCCCAATCGCCTTGAATTTCCTGATAGCGACTGTTGACTCATCGGGGAAACTTGTTCTTGCATTGCGATTCCCACTCGTCGAGCATGTCGGCCCTGACTAGAACATCTTCGCCGACTTCCTTCCGATATTTTTCGACGGAATTTTCTACACAACTCGCCACGAAGTCTGCCGACGCTGGGGTGGCTTGCTCTTTCCTCGCTGGGGAGGGGGCAGCAGGAGTTTCACTGGTGCTTTCGGCATCGTCCAGGACTTCAAAGGTCAACAGGAATTTTCCGTCGGCAGTTTGCTCCATCTTGTACGACACGGGGGCCTTCCTTGTGGTGTTGAGCGTAATAGTCGCGCGGCAAACAAGCACATCCGTTTTCGCATCACGGCTCTGCTCTTTGACATCATTGACCAAAATTGCACTCAGGTTCATCGATCTTGCAAACTGAGACTGATCAAATGCCCTTTGAAGGGTGTCCTTGGCGGTGGCGCTATCGCATTGCAGTTTCGAACTATTTGAATTGGCAAGGGGGATGCTAGGACCCACCTGGTTGACTGGGCTGACAGTGCTGTCCGTGCCGGGGTGGCCTGCAAGACTGCCAAGTGCATTCAACAGGCTGATGGTGCCGATGATTAGCAGGGGAATTGCCCAAAACAGGCGGCGTGATCTCTTTGCCTTGGGGCTGCTGGTATTCAATATTTCCGCTTTTTTGGCGGCAAACTCTTCTGCGCTAAGCACTCCCTTTTCTTTGAGTTGGCTCAGCTTTTCCAGTTCGTCGGCTTGACTCATGTTGTTCCACCTTGAGAAATTTGTTGTTGAAGTCGTCAAACAATCAAGGGGAGCATTCGTGGGCATGAGGCATCTCCTTGAAGGTGCTCATGGTCGCCCACTATTGCGACAGTATTTGTCGCTTCGAAGATCGGCCAAGCCGACAACTGCATTGCGGTGAGTGAAGACTCAGCGCTGTACGGGCGATTCTGGTTTGGGAATAGCCTCGGACAAATGGCCATATTGCGCCGCACCTTCGCGCAGGCGGGACGCAACTTCACGTCGAAGCGCCAGCGGTTTTTCGACCTTCACAAATGGGCCGAAACTCAGCAGCCACCAGATCAAGCGCTCGGTGTAGGGAACAGTGGCGGTAAAGCGCAAGCGTCCGTCAGACATCTCTTGAACCGTCTGGTCCGTAGAAAGTGGAGATTCGAGCAAGTGTGCGCCGGATTGAGCACCGAATACTGCCGCCAGGCGGATGGCTTTGGCGTTGCCGCGCTGTGTGCCAAAACCGAAGGCGCCCTGCGCGATGTAACTTTTTAACGTGAAGTCCGGCGGCGTGTTGGATGTCACATCGAGAACCGTTGCGGACTCGATGCGATGCAGTGGCAGCAACCGGGGGTCGTGGTATTCAAAGAAGGTGGCGACAAGGTACTGCACCACACCATGTTGGACCAATCCAAGCGGGTGAACAATGGCGGTCTTGGCCTGCTTGCCACCGGGGCTGGTGTATTTGACATCGAGTTGGCGCTCAGACAGCAAGCCTTGAGTCACGGCGTCATGCACGGCGCGCTTGATCGGTGGCGCAAGCAAGGGCTGTGTGGCTGGCACGATGGCCACCTTGTCGAGCCAGCGTTTTACAGCAGTGTCGCCATAGTGCTGGTTGAGCTTGTTGTCAGCCTCGTTGAAATAGGGCTGTAACTCCTGCACAGTTGATTCCGGCAGCAAATCAATGAGATACATCCGCAGCAACCGCAAGCTGAGCGCCTGGTTGGCATCCATGCCGGGGACCGTGATCCGCTTGTTCTCGTTGGCCCAGTACCAACCGTATGGCTTATTGCGGTTGTCGCATTCCAGACCGAAAGGAATGGTCAGGTCTCCCAGATCCCGCTGAACTGTTCGAGTGGTTACATCGTACCCAAGGTTTTTCAACCGTTCCTGTATCGTTGAAGTGGAGATTTTTCCCCTCGCAGGGATCAGTTGAAGGGTCTGGAGAAGCCGTTGGAAGTTGCGATCCATGGACGCATGATAGCAACTGAATGCGACAACATCTGACGCATCTGTGGACACAATCATGGAATGAACTGCATCCTCTTTTTAGACTTCGATGGTGTCACACACCCAGACCCCTGCCGCAAAGAAGCATTTTTTTGTCAGTTGCCGCTGATCGAGGATGTCTTGCGGACTCACAAAGGGGTTGAACTTGTGATCAGCTCAAGCTGGCGTTATGAAGATTCCCTGGATAAATTGCGCAGCTACTTTTCCGCCGACATCAGGGAATTGATCGTCGGCGTAACGCCGTCTGTGACACGCACCAACGATGAGGGCTGGATACCACCCGATTTGCTTAGGCATCATCGCGAATGGGAGTGCAGAAAGTGGATCCGGCAACACCGTCCAACGGATGTGCCCTGGCTGGCCATCGATGACGTTTCAGACTGGTTTCTACCCGGCTGCGCCGACTTGCTGGTTACGCGATCTGAGTGTGGTTTCCAGCCGGAGCAAGTTTCAAAGTTGCACGAGATGCTTAAAGCGAGGCTAAAGGTTCGTCCTTGACTCTGGTGCACTATGTCGGGAAGTGACGACAGGTTTGGATAACTCAAGCTAATTTTGGAATTCTCCATAGCGGACGCTGATCAAGGTCGGCCTTGTGGTCGGGTGAGTGTGATCACCCAATTTGATGGACTGATATTCACGAACGGTGATGGTTGGAGCGGCCAAGATTTTCAGGTTGCACAGCAAAACGGCACCAGTATCGCTACGGGTGCCGTTTTGGCTTTG
>Ga0208863_1000249_pt1 | contig 65824 bp, 66 predicted proteins | sample RifOxyD3_FD_184040 | JGI IMG/M metagenome (GOLD analysis project Ga0208863, IMG submission 184040) | Soil microbial communities from Rifle, Colorado - Rifle Oxygen_injection D3 (SPAdes) | ecosystem: Environmental > Terrestrial > Deep subsurface > Rock core/Sediment | place: Rifle, Colorado... | reverse complement strand
GGCACAACAAAGCGATTTTCAAGATCATAAAAATCACGATTCGTTTATATTCAAATGGTTATGTTGTCTGGTTGCGTTTCTATACACCAAAATAAACAGTATTATCCTTTCGCCTGTTAAACTCCGGTTAACTGGCGAGTCGCCGCCGGCTGTTGAGCCTGTGGCGGCTTGCCCTGACTCGAATTTGCTGCACGAGTTGCATGTGCATCAGATGGAACTGGAGATGCAGAATGAAACCTTGCGTCAGACACAGCTTGAACTGGAGGCGTCCCGCGACCGTTATCTGCACTTGTATGATTTCGCGCCAGTCGCTTATCTCACCGTCGATCGCCATGGGATGATTACTGAAGCGAATCTGACCGCAGCGAAACTCTTCGGTATGGGGCGTCAGTCCTTGCGGCAAAGCCGTTTTTCCAGACTGATCAGCGAGGCGTACAGCGAACGCTGGTATCGTTTTTTTCTGAACTTGTTGAAGTATCCGGATACCATGGTGTGCGAACTGCAATTGCGCCGCAGCGATGCAACATTGTGGCACGCGCAGCTCAGCTGTCAGTGTATTGCCGAGGCTCAGGGGGGGGGTGTACGCATCACATTTACCGACATCACGGCCCAGCGCGAATCCGAGCAAAAGCAGTCTGAATCCGAGGAGAAATTCCGGATTATTTTTGAGGGTGCGCTGGATGGAATTCTGCTGATCGATCCGCTCACCCTGCGGTTGGTCAGTGCCAATCCGGCCTTCTGTAAAATGCTGGATTACAGTCAAAACGACATCCCTGGTCTGACCGTGCCGGATATCCATCCATCCGGGGATGTTAACTTGATTATTAAGGATATTCAAAGACATGTGAGCAGAGAGCGGGAGTTGAGCGTCGATGTTCCCGTGTTGCGGCGTGATGGCAGCGTATTCTATGTCGATATCAGATCGTCCCATGTGCGCCTGAACGGTAAGGACTTGCTGATCGGACTGTTTCGCGACATTACCGAGCGGCGGGCGGCCGAGGAGGGGCGGCGCATCAGTGAACTTAAACACCGGCTGTTGTTCGAGAATTCACGCGACGCGCTGATGACGCTGGCACCGCCTTTATGGCGTTTTACCAGCGCCAATCAGGCGACCCTGACGTTGTTCGGCGTGAGCAGTATCGCGGAATTTGTCGAGCTGGAGCCCTGGCGGCTGGCGCCGGAACGACAGGCGGATGGTGCAGATTCGGTACTGAGGGCGCAGGGGATGATAGACATCGCCATGCAGGAAGGATCGAATTCCTTTGAATACCTGCACCGCAGGCTAGATGGCAGCGTGTTTACGGCCGATGTGCGGCTATCCCGGATTGATTTGGGCGCGGAGCTGTTTCTACAGGCGACCGTACGCGATATCACTGAGCGCAAACAAACCGAGGCGGCCTTAAGAACAAATCAAACGCAGTTGCGTGAACTGGCTGCACAGGGGGCAGCCAGCAGGGAGGCTGAGCTCAAGCGCATCGCCCGTGAAGTGCATGATGAACTAGGGCAGGTTTTGACCGCGTTGCGCATGGATATATCGCTGCTGCGTATGCAGTTCAAAGATCCGCTGCTGCAAAACAAGATTGAAGACATGCGGGTGCTGGTCGATCAAGCCATCCAGGGGGTGCGGGATGTGACCGTCAATCTGCGCCCGCCCGCGCTGGATATGGGGCTGATCCCGGCGCTCAACTGGCTGTGCAGTGAATTTATCGCGCGCAACAATATCCGTTGCGCGCTGCAGGCGGCTGATCTGCAACGGACGTTAAGCGAAGAGCAGACCATGGTGATGTTCCGCATCGTGCAGGAGTCACTGACCAATGTGCTGCGCCATGCGGGGGCGAATAAGGTCGAGATCACCCTCAGTCAGGTGGCTGACGGTCTCACGGTGACGGTGCAGGATGACGGGCGAGGTTTTGATCCGGACACGCCGAGCCGCAAAAAATCTTTTGGTTTGCTGGGAATGAAAGAGCGTGCACTGGCGATTAATGGTAGTGTGCACGTAGCGAGCAGTCCCTCACAGGGGACGATGATCACCGCGTCTATTCCGTTTGATGTGATCAGGCTGTTAAGGAGAAAAACTGATGATACGTCTGTTAATCGCTGATGATCACGCTATCGTCCGCGAAGGATTGAAAAAAATATTTATCATGGTTCCCGATATTACGGTGACTGCAGAGGCCTGTGATGGCGACGAAGTATTGCGTGTTCTGGCGGCTCCTGCCGATTTTGATTTGTTGCTGCTGGATCTGACCATGCCGGGATTGAGCGGCATTAACCTGATCGAACATATCAAGGTGCGTTGCCCGAATTTGCCCATCCTGATTTTTTCTATGCATAACGAGGCGCAGATTGCCTTGCGTACCATCAAAGCCGGAGTTGCCGGTTATATTGCCAAAGACGCTGACCCGGAAGTGCTGGTGACCGCTATTCGCAAGGTGGCCGGTGGCGGCAAGTATATTGATCCGAAACTGGCCGAGCAAATGGCTTTCGATTCGGTGTTCCCGGAGCAGCGTGAACCGCATGCGAGATTGTCCGATCGGGAGTTTGAGATTTTTGCCCTGCTGGTGGCCGGCAAACGCGTCAATGAAATCGCCAGCCAGTTATCCATCAGCAACAAGACGGTGAGCACGCATAAGCTGCATCTGATGGAGAAAATGGGGGTGAGCAGTGCCGCCGAACTGGTGCATTACGCGATCGAAAGACATCTGTTTAACTTTTGATCTGCTGCCGGTTTCCTCAGGGAGGTTATCCGGTTAAATTCTGGTGCATAGTCAAGCCAGCTCCATCACGAACGGGATACATGCGTTTATTGTATGCACCGGATGGCTTGCAGGCGCCGGGCGGGGGTAATCTGGCATGTTCGAAAAAATGACCGAACGCATCTCAAAATTCTGGTCAAACGGCAGCCGGGCGGTAAAAGTAGTGTGGAAGTCCGTTAGCTGTGCCCCGGCATGGGGACCAGGCGCGTTAACGTAACTCGCGCAGCGATTCGTTTGCCCTTTCTCCCGCATGCGGGGGAAAGTTGGATAGGGGGAAACGGTCATGGCAAGTTTCATCATCAGGGGCGGCAAAGTTGCCATGACCGTTAGATGGGGGCTCCCTGTTATAATCAGCACCTCACTTCACATTAGGATCGCCATGACCGTCATCCGTCAGCAGGATTTTATCGATAGCATCGCCGATGCCTTGCAGTTCATTTCCTACTATCATCCGGCTGACTTCATCCGTTCGCTGGCCCGAGCGTATCAAACGGAGGCATCGCCTGCGGCTCGCGATGCGATGGCGCAGATTCTGACTAATTCGCGCATGTGCGCCGAGGGACACAGACCGATTTGTCAGGATACCGGTATCGTGGTGGCGTTCGTCAAAATCGGGATGCAGGTGCGCTGGGAGGATGCGACGCTCGATATCGTCGGTATGGTCAATGAGGGCGTGCGCCGTGCTTACATGAATCCGGATAACGTGTTGCGCGCTTCGGTGGTTTCTGATCCTGCCGGAAAACGTAAGAATACGAATGACAACACGCCAGCGGTGGTGCATGTCGAGCTGGTGCAGGGCGATAAGGTTGAAGTGCGCATCGCGGCCAAAGGCGGCGGCTCGGAAAACAAGGCTGTGATGAAGATGCTCAATCCGGGCGACGATATCGTCGAATGGGTGTTGCAAAGTGTGCAGGGTATGGGGGCTGGCTGGTGTCCGCCGGGCATGCTGGGGATAGGCATAGGGGGGACGGCTGAAAAGGCGGTGTTGCTCGCCAAACAATCCTTGATGGAAGCGATGGATATGCATGAACTGAAAGCGCGCGGTGCGGCCAATCGCCTCGAAGAATTGCGCATCGAGTTGTATGACAAAGTGAATGCATTAGGGATAGGTGCGCAGGGTTTGGGTGGTCTGACTACGGTGATGGATGTCAAGATACTCGACTATCCGACCCATGCGGCGTCCAAGCCGATTGCGATCATCCCCAATTGCGCAGCAACACGACATGTTCATTTCGAGCTGAATGGTGCCGGGCGCGCTGAATTTACGCCGCCTGCTCTGTCCGATTACCCGGATGTGCATTGGCATGCGGCGGCGGATGCGCGCCACGTCAATCTGAATACGGTCACGCGTGAAGAAATTTCACAGTGGCAACCGGGCGAGACCGTGTTACTCTCCGGGAAGTTGTTGACCGGACGTGACGCCGCGCATAAACGCATCACCGAAATGCTCGCTCGCGGTGAAAAATTGCCTGAAGGCGTGGATTTTAATGGCCGCTTCATTTATTATGTCGGTCCGGTTGATCCGGTCGACGGTGAAGTAGTCGGTCCTGCTGGTCCTACCACTGCGACGCGCATGGATAAGTTTACTGAAACCATGCTGGCGCAAACCGGGCTGATCGGCATGATAGGTAAGGCGGAGCGCGGTAAGGTAGCGATCGAAGCAATCAAAAAACACGGAGCGGTGTATTTGATGGCGGTAGGCGGTGCGGCTTATCTGGTGTCCAAAGCCATCCGTAGCGCCAAAGTGATTGCCTTTGCCGATTTAGGCATGGAAGCGATCTATGAATTTGAAGTCGAGAATATGCCGGTGACGGTGGCTGTCGACACGCGAGGGCGTTCGGTGCATGAGACCGGACCCGCAGAGTGGAAAAAGCGTATTGCTTTGATACCTGTTGTAAGTATTTGATTTTAATGGATTTGCTTTTGCGAATCCGTGTAACGAATTGGCGGGTCTCCCCGCATTGCAGGGTAGTAAATCTGGTCAGGTCCGGAAGGAAGCAGCCACAGCTAATTACTGCAAGTGCCGGGGGTAAGGCTCGCCTCCCAATAACTTGAAACTCGCGTAGCGTTTCGTTTGCCGCCTCGCCCGCAAAGCGGGAGAGGGTTGAGGTGAGGGAACGGGTATGGCGTGTTTTAGAATCAAAGGTGGCTTTTTGCCATGACCGTTGTGTAGCCGCTGGAGGGTGTGATGATGAAGAAGATAGTCGGGTTTCTTTGCGCACTGTTACTCAGTGGCAATGTGTATTCGGTCGATGGCCTCTTTGTTGAAGCGGGTTCCGGGCAGCTGACCAATGCAGCCCGTGCGGGTGCGATCTGGAATATGGACCGGCAATGGTTTACCGGTGGTGATTGGCAGGTTACCGGTTACTGGGAGGCTTCTGCTGCAACCTTGCAGGGCAAGAGCAGTTCCGCAAATAATCAGCGCGTCACCGATCTGAGTGTCACCCCGGTATTCAGATTGCAACAGAAAGATCCTACTTCTATTGCGCCTTATCTTGAAGGGGCGATCGGCTTTCATTTGATTTCTCCGACCTCTTTGTACGCGACTCGCCAGTTAGGCAGCGCATTTCAGTTTGGCGATCATATCGGTATTGGCATCCTGTTTGGCGAGCATAAGCAGTTTGAACTGGGTTATCGTTTTTTGCATATGTCCAACGGTGGCATCAAGCGGCCTAATCAAGGCATCAATCTGAATCTTTTGCATTTTGTCTATCATTTTTGACGGGCAATGAATCGCTGCGCGAATTTTATTTTTAAGGTAGCGTAATTTGTCCGATACTTCTGTTCTTGCACGTAAATGGCGTCCTAAAACTTTTGCCCAGCTGGCAGGGCAGGAGCACGTGGTCAGGGCGCTGGGCAATGCGCTGTCACAAAACCGGCTGCATCACGCTTATCTTTTTACCGGTACCCGGGGGGTGGGTAAAACCACCATCGCCCGCATCTTTGCCAAATCCTTAAATTGTCTGACGGGCATTACGGCCACACCGTGCGGTGTATGTAGTGCCTGCACCGAGATCGACAGCGGTCGTTTCGTCGATCTGATCGAGCTGGATGCAGCATCCAATACGCAGGTCGACAATATGCGCGATCTGCTCGAAGGCGCGCTGTATGCGCCGACCTCCGGGCGTTTCAAGGTGTATATCATCGATGAGGTGCACATGCTGTCCAAGTCGGCCTTCAATGCGATGCTGAAGACGCTGGAAGAGCCTCCAGCCCATGTGAAATTCATCCTCGCCACCACCGATCCGCAGAAGATACCTGTCACGGTGTTGTCACGCTGTCTGCAATTTAATTTGAAGCAATTGCCGCCAGCGCTGATTTTGAGCCATTTGCAATATGTACTGGGGCAGGAGCATATCGACTATGAGGTCGGTGCGCTCAATTTAGTCGCGCGTGCTGCGCAAGGCAGTATGCGGGATGCCTTGAGTTTGACCGATCAGGCGATCGCTTTTTCTGACGGTAAACTCGAAGAAGCGGCGATGCGCAGCATGTTAGGCGCGATCGATCAGAGTTATCTGTATGAGCTATTGGTAGCCTTGCACGATAAAAACGGCGGCGCGATGCTGGGTATTGCCGATAATATGGCGATACGCAGCGTGGCATTCGATTCCGCTCTGCAGGATATGGCATCGTTGCTGCATCGTATCGCGTTAGCTCAGACCGTGCCGCAGGCGATTGCTGATGACGAACCGGAACGTGCACGTTTGTTGGCACTGGCGCGGGTTTATACGCCGGAAGCCGTGCAGTTGTTTTACCAGATTGCGATACACGGACGTGCCGAGATTGACCTTGCGCCTGATGAATATGCAGGTTTTACCATGACGTTGTTGCGCATGCTGGCTTTTACTCCTGCGCAGTCCGTTGCACAGGTGTCACGGGTAAGTCCGGTGAATCAACCGCTTACCCGGGCGGTGGCGCCTGCAGTTTCTGTGCGCGCGCCTGAACCTGAGGTTTTGGTGAAAGCGCCGCTTCGTGCCCCGGGTTCGCAAGCCTGTCCTGACTGGCCTGAGTTGTTGCGATCGCTCAATGTACAGGCGATGGCGCAGCAGTTGGCCAGGCATTGCGTGCTGGATAAGGTGGAAGATCAGCAGGTGGTGTTGCGTCTGGCGCAAGAGCATAAACATTTGCAGACCAAGATGGCGACCGATAATTTACAAACTGCCTTGAGCGATCACTTCGGTTATCCGGTCAAATTGCTTGTGGTGTTGGGGCGAGTAGAGGTGGCGACCCCGGCTAAAATCGAAAGAGATACCCGGGAAGTGAACCAGTTGCAGGCGAACGAGTCCATAGCGCAGGATGAGTTTGTTAACAAGGCACAAACTCAGCTGGCGGCAACGGTGCTGGCTGAATCTATAAAATCAAATAAATCAATAGGAGTTGTAAGATGATGAAGGGCGGATTGGGTGGCTTGATGAAACAGGCCCAGCAAATGCAGAAAAATATGCAGCAGGCGCAAGCTGAGCTGGCAACCATAGAAGTTGAAGGTGCTGCCGCATCGGGTATGGTCAAAGTGATCATGACCTGTTCGCATGAGGTTCGCCGCATCGCCTTGGATGACAGTGTTCTGGCCGATAAGGAAATGCTCGAAGATTTGATCGTATTGGCATTAAACGATGCGGTGAAAAAGGTGGCAGCCACCACTGAACAGCGTATGAGCGGTTTTGGTGCCGGTATGAGTCTGCCGCCCGGGATGAAATTACCCTTTTAATGGCGCATCTCGATGAATTAATCGCCGCATTGCGCTGTCTGCCGGGGGTAGGTCCCAAGTCTGCGCAACGCATGGCCTATCACTTATTGCAGCGTGATCGTGCCGGTGCGCGGCGACTGGCGGATTCACTGCAACGGGCTGCGACGAATGTTCAGCATTGTTCGCGGTGCAATAATTTTTCCGAGCAGGAAATTTGTGAAATGTGCGCCTCGGGCCGGCGTGATGAGAGTTTGCTGTGTGTGGTGGAAATGCCGGCTGACTTGTTGATGATGGAGCAGACCCGCTGTTATCAGGGTATGTATTATGTGCTGATGGGCAGATTGTCGCCGCTGGACGGGGTCGGCGCGAAAGAGTTGCATCTGGATCGCTTCGTCAAGCGCGTGCAGCAACATCCTTGTGAAGTGATACTGGCGACCAACTTTACCGTTGAAGGCGATGCCACGGCGCACTATTTGGCCACCTTGTTGCAGTCCTTAGGTGTTAAAGTGTCGCGGATTGCGCGTGGTTTGCCCGTGGGCGGCGAACTGGAGCAGGTGGATAGCGGGACCTTGGCGCAGGCTGTGCTGGAAAGACGTGAGTTGAAGATATGAATGAGCTGGATATTGAGCAGGAAGTAGAATTAGATGCTGCACCCGAGCAGGGTGAGCGGTTGCAAAAAGTGTTGGCACAGGCGGGTTTTGGTTCGCGCCGTGCGATGGAAGAGTGGATCGCGCAGGGGCGGGTGAGCGTCAACGGCGAACCTGCAACACTCGGTATGCGCGTGATTGAAGGCGATATGGTGCGTGCCGAGCGCCGCACCATCCGCGTGGGCGAGCGCGATCACACCGCGCGCGTGTTGCTATACCACAAGCCAGAAGGCGAGATCGTCAGCCGCGATGATCCGGAAAAGCGCACCAGCGTGTTCGATAAGTTGCCGAAATTGCGCGGTAAAAAGTGGATTGCCATCGGGCGCCTGGATTTCAATACCAGCGGTCTGTTGATTTTTACCACCTCGGGTGAACTGGCCAACCGCCTGATGCATCCGCGCTTTGAAGTTGAGCGCGAGTATGCGGTGCGCGTGCAGGGCACCATGACGGATGAGCAGATCGCAAAGGTGTTAAAAGAAGGCGTAGCGCTGGAAGATGGTCCGGTGACCTTCGAACGTCTGGAAGATCAGGGCGGCGAAGGCTTTAACCACTGGTACAAGGTGATGCTCAAAGAGGGGCGTAACCGTATTGTGCGACGTACCTTTGATGCGTTAGGATTGCCTGTCAGTCGCTTGATACGGGTTCGTTTCGGTATAATCAACCTGCCGCCTCGTTTAAAGCGCGGCATGACAGCAGAACTGGGCGAAGCGGAAGTCGCTCAGGTGTTGGAATGGGTAGGTATTGCGGCTGAGGTGGCGGAACAAGTCGTTCATCGTCCTGCGGAGCAAAAAAATAGCGCGCCGGGCAGACCGACTCGCAGACCGGTTGATCGCAGTGCGCATCGCAGTCCGGCAGGCAGCCGAACAGCGGGGCGAGGCGGCAGAACAGGTGGGGCTAAGCGCTGAACACTTGGTTTTAACCGTATTTGAACTCAACGGTGTATTAGAAGGCTGAATGGAAGATCGCGGCAATAAAAATATCATCTGCAGCGTGTTGTTTTTGGATATCGTCGAATATTCAAAAAAGACGGTGACGGGGCAAATATCTCTTAAGGAGCGGTTTAATACCTACCTTTCCGAAGCTATCGAAGATGTGCCGCTGAATGATCGCATCATTCTCGATACAGGGGATGGTGCGGCAGTGAATTTCCTCGGTGATATCGAGGCGGCGTTGAAGGCGGCGCTGAGTCTGCGTGCAAGTTTACTCAAAGAAGATCCCTATCTGGAGCCGGAATTGCTGGTACGCATCGGGATCAATATGGGGCCGGTGCGTCTGGTGCGCGATATCAACGGGCAGCCCAATATTGTCGGTGACGGTATCAATGTGGCCCAGCGCATCATGGCGTTCGCCGACCCCAGCCAGATTCTGGTGTCGCGTTCTTATTACGATGCGGTATCGCACATCTCCGCTCAATATACCGGGATGTTTCACTATCAGGGTTCCCGCACCGATAAACATGTGCGCGAACATGAAATTTATGCGATCGGCTATCCGGGGGATCAGACGACCCGGCGGATGTCGGTGCAGAAGGCCGGATGGGCTAAGTTAAGCGCTTTGTTTTCTTCGCGCAGTAGGGCTGTCGGCTATGGCAGGTTTGCCCTGTATGCCGCCGTGATCCTCGTTCCGCTGCTGTTTCTGATGGCACTGCTGTCTGAAAAAAACTCTTCCGAGAACACGATACTCGCCTCCGTTGAAACGATGCAGTCTGCCGGTTATGTGGTGCCACCCATCGAAACGATGGCAAATACTGCGGTAAGCAAAACTGGCGGGGCAAACCCGATTAAACCGCCAGTTACTACTCAGGGAACAACGGTTTCTGACAAGGCTAATTTAAAATCGCTGCCTGGTAAAGCGGTGCAAAGTAAACCAGAATCTGAGCTGCTGTCTAAGCATAAAACGGACCGAGCCGGAAAAAATGCAGAGGGGGTGGCGGCTGTCGCGGAGGATACGGCTAAAGTACCGGCAGCTAAAAAGCCAGGTTCTGCGAGTGCTTTTTTTCCGGATTTACCCGGCAGTAGCGAGCCAGTCAAAGATTCGTATCTTTCCCTTCTTTGCAAAGAAGAGACTCAGGTATTTGTCGATGGGGTGCTAAGGGGCAAGATCGGTTCAGCTGCGCTGACCATTGTGCTCAAACCCGGCAAACATAAGTTGATTTTGACTCATGCTAAATTCGGTTTTTACTCCGAAGAAATTGATATTGATGCAGGAAAAACTGAACACATTAAACCGAAAGTGTGCAATTAGGACGTTTATGTGCGGAGATCAATCGACAGCATTAGGTGGGTGCAATGATTAGGAAACTGGGTCGTTATGAGGTGATCTCTGAGCTCGGTCAGGGGGCTATGGGGGTGGTTTATAAAGCACGTGACCCGCTGATCGACCGTATAGTCGCCATTAAAACCATTAATCTGGGCATGGCGCAGGAGGAAAAAGAGGAATACGAGGCACGGTTTTATCAGGAAGCCAAGGCGGCCGGACGGCTCAATCACCCGAATATCGTGACGATTTATGATGTGGGCAAGAGCTGCGATATTGCCTATATTGCGATGGAGTTTTTGCAGGGTCGCGAGTTGCGTGATGTGTTGCGCGAAGAGGGGCGTATGCCGGTGGGGCGCGTGCTGGATATCGTGGCGCAAGTCGCATCGGGTCTGGCTTATGCGCATGATCACGGGATTGTACACCGCGATGTCAAGCCCTCCAATATCATGGTGATACAAGACGGTCACGTTAAAATTACCGACTTTGGCATTGCACGGATGGCCTCTTCCGCCATACGAACGCAGACGGGGATGGTGCTGGGTTCGCCAAAGTATATGTCTCCCGAGCAGGTGTTGGGCAAAATGATCGATCAGCGTTCGGATATTTTCTCGCTGGGCGTGATGTTGTATGAAATGCTCACCAGGGAAGCGCCCTTCACCGGCGACAATATCAACGCCATCATGTACCAGACGCTCAATACCGTGCCCGTTGCGCCGCGCGCGATAAACAGCGAAGTGCCTGAGATGCTGAATTTTATCGTTGCTAAGGCGCTGGCCAAAGATTTCGAAGACCGTTATCAGAATGCGCGCGACTTTGCAGCGGATTTGCGCGCTTGCCGGGATACCTTGCCGCGTGGAGACACCGTTCAGACTGTCGATAAAAAACGCCTCGACGCCACCGTTGTCGCCGACCGTGCTGAGATTGCCGAGGGTGAAGAACCGCTATTGACCACCCTGGGATTGTCACAGGTGTTCGACTCGAATGCGGCGACGATGCGACTGGCTGCGATGACGAACGAACCCGCTGAGGTTGATGAGTTGGCCAAGACATTGAAAATGACCGTTCCGATCGCGCGAGCTGTCAGGCAGGCAGCGCCAGCATCTGTCGTGACTAAGCCCAGACCGGTTGCCAGACCATCTGCACATACCAAACCGGTCGCCGCTTCCGGAAGCATCAATTATAAACGGGTATTCCTGCTGCTGATTTTACTTTTGGTGCTGATTTTCGCCCTGTATACCCGTTAACCCGCCGCCATACGGTTTTCATGTCCGACACTTTTTTCCTCAGACCTTCAAGAATTTTTTTTCTGTTGTTATTGCTTCTGTATGTGATGCTGTTTGTTGTGGTCAGCTTGACAGCGCTTGTGCTATGGTCGCGCATATTGCTTAATGTGCTGATTATATTAAGTTTTATTTATCACTTGACGCTTGATGTGCTGTTGTTGAGGCGAGCCTCCTGGATTTCTCTGGTTCTGGATGAAAATCGCCTTGTGGTTGGTTTGCGCGGCAAAGACGCACTCAGCGGCGAATTGGCTCCGCGCACAGTGATCACCCCTTACGCCATCGTGATATGCGTCAGGCTGGAGCACGTTAAATTGCCCATCTGTCGGGTGATATTTTGCGATGCCTTGAACAAGGAGGATTTTCGCCTGCTGCGCGTGCGCCTGAAATACGATGCGCGACCGGTTAGCTAGCGGGTGTCAGGATGGTTGGCAGCGGCTTATCCAGAGTGTGCGGATAATCGCGGCTGTAGTGCAATCCGCGACTCTCGTGCCGGGCGAGTGCGCTGCGCACGATTAAATCGGCATTGGTCACCAGATTGCGCAGTTCCAGCAGATCCGAACTGACGTGAAAGTGTGCGTAATATTCGTTGATCTCGTTTTGCAGCAACTGTACGCGATGGCGGGCACGTTGCAATCGCTTGTTAGTGCGCACGATCCCCACGTAATCCCACATAAAGTGGCGTAACTCGGCCCAGTTGTGAGAAATGACAATCTGTTCGTCGGCATCGGTCACCTGGCTGGCATCCCATTCGGGCAGGGTGCGCACAGTCTCTGGTGTTTGCCTGAGTATATCGACGGCCGCAGCATCGGCGAACACCAGACATTCAAGCAGCGAGTTGCTGGCCAGGCGGTTGGCACCGTGCAAGCCGCTGTAAGCTGTTTCACCGATAGCGTACAGATTCTTGACGTCGGTGCGCGCCTGCAAGTCCGTCACGATGCCGCCACAGGTATAGTGTGCCGCAGGCACGACAGGGATCGCTTCTTTGCTGATATTGATGCCGAGCATAAGGCAACGGGCAAAAATATTCGGGAAATGGTCCTGCAGGAATTCGACCGACTGATGTGAAATATCCAGATAGACACAATCGAAGCCGCCTTTTTTCATTTCATAGTCAATTGCACGTGCCACAATATCGCGCGGTGCTAATTCTGCGCGTGGATCATGCGCCGGCATAAAGCGCGTGCCATCGGGCAGCTTGAGAATACCACCCTCGCCGCGCACAGCTTCACTGATCAGGAAGGATTTGGCATGCGGATGGTACAAACAGGTAGGGTGGAACTGAATGAATTCCATGTTGGCAATCCGGCAGCCGGCGCGCCAGGCCATCGCGATACCATCGCCGGTGGCGGTGTCAGGGTTGGTGGTATACAGATACACCTTGCCGCTGCCGCCGGTCGCGAGTGCGGTATGTTGCGCGGCAATAGTGACGACTTTATCCGTGCCGGCGTCGAGCGCGTACGCGCCGTAGCAGCGGTTATCCCCCAATCCCAGTTTTTTGCCGGTGATCAAATCAACCGACATGTACTTCTCCAATACGGTGATATTGGGGTGCGCTAACACGCGTTTGGACAAGGTTGCTTGCACTGCCTGGCCTGTCGCATCGGCTGCGTGAATAATACGTCGTTTATCGTGCCCGCCTTCCCGTGTCAGGTGATAGCCCATATCACTGCTGTCGTCTCTGGTGAAAGGCACCCCCTGTGCGATCAGCCATTCGATAGCCGCTCTGCCGTGTTCGACGACATAGCGGGTGGCGACCTCATCGCAAAGGCCTGCGCCAGCCAGTGCGGTGTCATGGATGTGTGCATCGGCGCTGTCCTCGTCGGATAAAACGGCCGCTATGCCACCTTGCGCCCAACTGCTTGCACCATCGAGTAAGCCCTTTTTGGTAATCAGGCCAACTTTTTGATGATCGGCCAGTTTAAGCGCCAGTGTCAGTCCGGCTAGGCCGCTGCCGATAATCAGTGTGTCAAATTGCAGCAATTCGATTCCCGGAGTGTTCATTACAATGGGCGCACTATAGCATGGCTGGGCTGGCGAGATTTAATCCCGTATTGAACTAAATCAGCCGGAACTGTCTGAAGTGTTTCGTTGCAGTTATACTGTGCGACTATGAGTTTAACGAAACTCGCGCGAGCGTTCGTTTGCCCTTTCCCCCGCATGCGGGGGAGAGCGAAGCGAGGGTGCTTTGAAAAGAGGGGAGCGGGCATGGCGAGCTTCATTGTCAGGGGTGGCATTATTGCCATGCCCGTTAGTGCAAGCATAATAATATTTGGAATTATCAGGGATGGCAGACCGGGAGTTGGATCAGCAGTTGGTTGAGCGCGTGCAGCGCGGGGATAAGCACGCCTTTGATCTGCTGGTCGCAAAATATCAGCGGAAACTGGGGCGTTTGATTTCCCGTTTCGTACGAGATACAGGAGAGGCGGAAGATGTCACGCAGGAGGCTTTTATCAAGGCCTACCGCGCTTTGCCCGGATTTCGAGGCGACAGCGCGTTTTACACCTGGCTGTATCGTATCGGTATCAACACGGCAAAAAATTATCTGTTGTCTAGCAAGCGGCGTACGCCGACCAGCACCACGTTTGATGCCGAGGAGGCGGAGTCATTTGAAGATGCCGGCTTGCTGCATGAAGTTAGTACACCGGAAAATGAACTCATGAGCAAACAAGTTGTCAGTGTCGTGCAAGCGGCTTTGCAGCAGTTGCCGGAGGATTTGCGCAGCGCCCTGACGTTGCGGGAAATAGAAGGTTTGAGTTACGAGGAAATCGCCAGTGTGATGAACTGTCCTGTCGGCACGGTGCGATCGAGAATTTTCAGGGCACGCGAAGCGGTTGCAGAGAAGCTGCGCCCGCTGTTGGAAACCAGTCAAGGTAATAGGTGGTAATGATGAATCATGAAATTTCAGCACTGATGGATGGCGAAGTCTTTGAGGACGAAGCGGATGTGATGTTCGATCGGCTCAAGCGCGATCCGGATGCGCATCTTGACTGGGCGCTTTACCATTTAATCGGTGATGTGTTGCGTCAGCCTGATTACATTCATCGAGATCTTAGCACGGCGGTCTGTGCAGCCTTGCAGAATGAACCTACCGTATTAGCGCCGCGCAGCAGGGCCTTGAAACAAAAAGCCCGCGTCTTCGCCTTATCCGCTGCGGCCTCCCTGCTGGCCTTCGGTGTGGTGGCCTGGATGTCTTTACAGATCAGCCCCGAGCATGCGCCGCAGATGCAGACTGCCAATATCCGTCCGGTTAATTTGCAAATTCAACCTAAAGCCAGTGATTATCTGATGGCACACCAGGAATTTTCTCCCAGTAACGACATGAACGGCGGCGCCTCCTACATGCGCACAGTGACCTTCAGTCCCGAGGAAAAGTCGCAATGAGATTGTGTTGCGGTCTTTTAGGCTTGCTGTTGGCAGCCAATGTCAGCGCGTCTGACAGCTTGTCCCGGATAGACTGGCTCAAGACGGTGGCATTTGCCGGGCATCAGACAGATTACAGCGGTGTATTTGTTTATCAATACGGCAACCATGTTGAAACTTCCAAGATTACCCATGTCGTAGAGGCCGACAGCGAATACGATAAGCTGGAAAGCCTGGATGGCCCTAAGCGGGAGATCATTCGTCATCACGGTCAGGTCTGGTGTTATACCAATCACAAGATGGAGCAGGTCGACAGCCAGTCCGGGCAGAATTCATTCCCCAAGTCTTTACCGGAGCAGATTTCTGTTCTGAATGCAAATTACCAGGTTAAAGAGGTTGGCGTTGAGCGTGTGGCCGGCTATAACACGCAGGTTATTCTGTTTCAGTCACGTGATAACTTACGCTACAGCCATAAAATCTGGATACACACGGATACGGGTTTACTGCTGAAGTCCGCCGTGCTCAATGATAAAAATCAGGTGGTAGAGCAGTATGCCTTTACCGAATTAAAATTCGGCGCGGGAAGTGATCGCAGCTGGATCGCGTCTAGTGCGGCGCTTGCTTCATCACCCAAGGGTGCGAAGAGCAAAGTCGTTAAACCGTTCAGCAGCGTCTGGGTGGTGGATCTCCTGCCTGCGGGCTTTAAAAAAACCATGGAGGTGTTGCGCCCTATGCATGGCAAGCATGCACCTGTCATACAGATGGTTTTCTCAGACGGGTTGAGCGCTATTTCCGTGTTTATCGAACCGTCGGATGCGGATGAGGACGATGTGGAAGGACTGTCCAGTCGGGGGGCGGTCAATCTGTACCACAAGGTAGTGGGCAGCCATCTGTATAATGTGGTCGGTGAGGTTCCTCCCAAGACGGTTATGCAGGTTATTGATTCTATTAGATATAATGGCAGGTAAATATGCTTGAAACCAGGGCTGTTGTGGTTGGGGTTAAAAATTATCATGCCGAAGTGATGGCTCATCAGGGTAACGGATGCTCGGTGTGTAACGGTAAAGGCTGTGGTTCGGGAAAACTGACCCAATTATTTTGCAGCAAGCCGCGCCAATTCAGGGTCGAAAATCGAATTAACGCTTGTGTGGGAGACGATGTGATCGTCTCGGTACCTGAGGGGGCTGTGTTGCGCGGTGTGGGTCTGGTGTATCTGTTGCCGTTAGTGTTGTTGTTTGGCGGTGCGTCGTGGGCGGGGAGTTGGGCCGTTCAGCAGGGGCAGCGCGATGCTTATGAGGCGGCGGGTGCATTGTTCGGCTTGTTGACAGGATTTCTGTTTGCCAAATGGTTTTCTTCGCGTCAGCACCAACAAACCCCCTATATTGCCCGCCATTTTAGCGAATAGGAGGGCATTTATAGCGTAATGTTATTCGAGGTCAGTCATCTCTGTGTGTCGTCCCTTCTTTTTTTATCGCCAATTTATTTTTTTATTGTGAGGAGCTTTGCATGCTAAAAAAGTTTATTAATCCTGTTGCTTTTCTGTTTATCCTGTCTTTTGCATCCATTGTCAACGCCGCAGGACTGCCTGATTTTACTGAGCTGGTTCAAAAGCAGGGTGGGTCGGTAGTCAATATCAGCACCACTCAGACCTTACGCGGTCAGCCCGGTTTTCCCGGTTTACCGGAAGGTGACCCTTTCTATGAGTTTTTCCGTCGATTTGCCCCGCAGGTGCCGCGCGCGCATGAGTCACAATCGCTGGGTTCCGGCTTTATCATCAGTTCCGACGGCTACATCATGACCAATGCGCATGTGGTCGACGGTGCGGATAAAGTGACTGTGCGACTCACCGATAAGCGTGAATTCAGCGCGAAAGTCATCGGTGCTGATAAACGCACCGATGTTGCGTTGCTGAAGATTGAGGCGGACAACTTGCCGAAAGTGGCGCTAGGGGATCCTGACCGGCTAAAAGTGGGTGAGTGGGTGCTCGCCATCGGCTCGCCGTTCGGTTTTGACAGCAGCGTCACGGCCGGTATCGTCAGCGCCAAGGGGCGCACCTTGCCATCGGATAATTTTGTGCCTTTTATTCAGACCGATGTGGCTATCAATCCCGGTAATTCCGGCGGGCCACTATTCAATATGAACGGTGAAGTGGTCGGTATTAATTCGCAAATTTACACCCGCTCCGGCGGATCAATGGGTTTGTCTTTCGCCATTCCGATCGACGTGGCGAGTCGGGTGGCTGATCAGTTGCGCAGCAGCGGTACGGTGACGCGGGGACGCATAGGCGTGACCATACAGGAGTTGACGCGTGAGCTGGCCGATTCATTTGGTTTAAACCAGCCTAACGGTGCGCTTATCAGCAGCGTCGAAAAAGGCGGGCCGGCGGAACAGGCGGGCTTCGAGGTAAGTGATGTGATCCTGAAGTTTGATGGTAAGACGGTGACCGCCTCGACCGACTTGCCGCGTCTGGTGGCGGCGATCCGTCCCGGAACCACAGTGACCGCCGAGGTGTGGCGTAAGGGTAGCTTGATGCAGCTGAAGGTGACGGTGGGGACGATACCCGGTGAAGGCCGGCTTGTGCAGGCAAATGAGGCGGACAAGGCGGGTAAATGGATACAGCGCCTGGGTATCCGGCTAGGCGAATTGACTCGCGAGCAATTATCTGAATTACAAATCGGCGGCGGCTTGCTGGTGGAAGAAGTTAAAACGGCACGTGCCGCCGGATTGCAGAACGGAGATGTACTGCTGGCTGTCGGTAATACGCCGTTACGCTCGTTGAGTCAGTTTGAAGCGTTGATCCGTCAGATACCGAAGGGGCGCCATATCGCGTTGCTGGTGCGCCGGGGCGGAAATGCGTCCTATCTGGCGGTCAAGCTGGATGAAAATAAGGAGTAGATGTGCCAGACAGTGTGCAGGGCGGGCGCTGGCTGCATTAACGAAACTCGCGCAGCGATTCGTTTGCCCTTTCTCCCGCATGCGGGGGAAAGTTGGATAGGGGGAAACGGTCATGGCAAGTTTCATCATCAGGGGCTGCAAAGTTGCCATGACCGTTAGTCTCATGCCGGTTTTGATATGACAAAATATTCAACTAAAACAACCTGTTGTGATATATTTTGCAATGTCATCGACAACTACGGTGATATCGGCGTGAGCTGGCGCTTAGCGCGTCAACTGGCGAACGAGTTCGGCCTGTACGTGCGTCTGTGGGTGGACGATCTGGCCAGCTTCGCTAAACTGTGTCCGAAAGCGGATACGGGTCTGGAGATGCAGCACCAACGAGGGGTGGAGGTGCGGCTGTGGCGTCAGGCATTTCCTGATGTAAAGGCGGCTGATCTGGTAATCGATGCGTTCGGCTGTACGCTGCCGCCGGGCTATCTGGCCGCGATGGCTGTGCGCGATGAAGCACCTGTCTGGATCAATCTGGAATATCTCTCTGCCGAAGCTTGGGTAGAGGGCTGTCATACGCTGCCGTCCCCCAAACCGCCGCTGACCTGTTATTTTTTCTTCCCCGGTTTTACCCGAAAAACTGGCGGCCTGCTGCTGGAACAGGATTTGCTGGCGCGGCGTGATGCGTTTTTGAACGATAAACTTCAGCAGCAGGCATTTTGGCGCTCTATCGGTATCGCGATGCCGCCTGCCGATACGCTTAAAATTTCCCTGTTCGCCTATGAAAATGCAGCGCTTGACAGTTTATTCGATGCTTGGACAGCCGGTTCGCAGCCGGTGTTGTGTCTGGTGCCGGAAGGGCGCATCCTGCCGCAGGTCAGGCAATATTTCGGCGACTGTGTCGGGATAAATCCCGATCTACAAAATTATTCGCGCGGCAATCTTGAGGTGCGCGTGCTGCCTTTCGTCGAGCAGGAGCGATACGATGAATTGCTGTGGGCGTGTGATGTGAATTTTGTGCGCGGCGAAGATTCTTGTGTGCGTGCTCAGTGGGCCGGAAAACCGTTTGTCTGGCAGATCTATCCGCAGCACGATGCAGTGCACTGGGAGAAGTTGCAGGCTTTTTTGAATCTGTACGGGGAGTCGCCCGGTGCGCCAACCTTGCTGGCGATGCAGGATTTTTGGCGGCAGTGGAATGATGAAGGTGATGCCGGGCAGGCTTGGCCTATGTTCGCAAATCGACTCGGGCAATTGAACCTTGCAGCGCAGGCTTGGGCGCTGCAATTATCGTCAAACAATCTGGCATTGAATTTGCTGGATTTTTCGCAGGAAATCGGTACAATGCGCGCCTTCAAAATTGATGGTTAGCGAACATGAAAACAGCACAAGAATTACGCCCTGGTAACGTCATTATGGTCGGCGCCGACCCTATGGTTATTTTGAAGGCGGAATACAGCCGTTCCGGTCGTAACGGTTCGGTCGTCAAGATGAAGATGAAGAATCTGTTGACCGAATCGGCCAGAGAAACCGTCTTCGCCGCAGATGACAAGTTTGATCAGGTCATCCTGGATCGCAAGGAAGTCACGTACTCTTACTTCGCCGATCCGATGTATGTATTCATGGATGAAGAATACAACCAGTACGAAATCGAAGCCGAATCCATGGGCGATGCGCTCAACTATATCGAAGATGGTATGCCATGCGAAGTGGTGTTCTACAACGATAAGGCGATTTCTGTTGAATTGCCTAACACCATCGTACGCGAAGTGATCTACACGGAGCCTGCAGTGCGTGGCGATACATCCGGTAAGGTGATGAAGCCTGCCAAGATCAACGGCGGATTCGAATTGCCGGTTGCGGCTTTCGTTGAAATCGGCGACAAGATCGAAATCGATACACGCACCAACGAGTTTAAAAAGCGCGCTTAATCGTTAATCTGAGATTCGCGTAGCGATCGTTTGTCCCCTCTACCGCTTGCGGGAGATAACCAGCGACTTGGCTGCCGTTTTCTGGCAGCTTAGTCGAATGGCTAGTAGTTCAATCAGGGTTTGGGCGGGGGAAACGGGCTATGCCCGTTAAGTGATGTTTTGAACGGGCTGCTCGTGAGAGAAATCTTGCGGGCAGTTTTGTTTTGTGGCACGTATCAATCCCCAATCAGAAACACCGCTTCAAAATACGTCCGCGCAAGCCCCTCCTGATCGTTGCGCGGCATCCAATTTCATTTTCCTTGATTTGAATCAATTCCTGCTTTTACGTTGCCAGCTACATTGCCGACTACCGTATTGTCGGAGAAACAACATGAATTCATTGCGCCGCCGCTTTTTGCATGGACGTACTGAGCGTAACAGGGTGTATTTGCGGCCGCCGTTGCACCTATTCGAAGCGGAGTCCCTATGAATATCGCCAGTCTGGTGCTAAGAGCGCGTCCGGAACGAATGGTCGGCATCCAGCTTGCCGTATGTGCCATTCCGGGTGCTGAAGTTCATGCGATCAGTCACGAGGACGGCTGCATGATCGTCACTGCGGAAGATACCCCCGAATTGTCCTGTGCCGATGCCCTGATGAAATTACAACAACTCGACCACGTGATGTCCGTCACGCTGGCCTACGAACAATCCGACCGTTAAGGAGAGGCTATCATGACCATGAATAGACGCGAATTCATCAAGATAAATGCGATTGCGGCAGCGGCAGCCAGCGCGGGGATGGCACTGCCGGCACTGGCTGCCAAGGCAACCCAAGCAGTCAGCGATATTCGCTGGGATAAGGCGGCCTGCCGTTTCTGCGGTACGGGTTGTTCGGTGTTGATCGGCACACAGAACGGTCGGGTGGTCGCGACCCAGGGCGACCCGGATGCGCCGGTTAATCGCGGTCTCAATTGCATCAAAGGCTATTTTCTGTCCAAGATCATGTACGGTGCAGATCGTTTAACTCAACCCTTGTTGCGCAAGAAAAACGGGGTGTACGACAAGAACGGCGAATTCACCGCAGTCTCCTGGGATGAGGCCTTCGGCGTGATGGCGAAAAAGTGGAAAGAAACCCTGAAGAAGGAGGGCGCTGCCGGGATTGGTATGTTCGGTTCCGGACAATGGACGATCTGGGAAGGCTATGCCGCCAGCAAGCTGATGAAGGCGGGATTCCGTACCAATAATCTCGATCCCAATGCCCGCCACTGCATGGCCTCAGCGGTGGCAGGATTTATGCGCACCTTTGGAATCGACGAGCCGATGGGCTGTTACGACGATATCGAAAGCGCGGACACCTTTGTGTTATGGGGGTCCAATATGGCGGAGATGCATCCCGTGCTGTGGTCGCGCATCACGGATCGCAGGCTGTCGCACCCCGGCTGTGAAGTGCATGTGTTATCAACTTTCGAGCACCGCTCGTTTGAATTGTCTGACAACGGCATGATCTTTGTGCCGCAGACCGATCTGGCCATTCTGAATTATGTCTGCAATCACATCATCCAGAGCGGTCACGTCAATACCGATTTCATCAAGAAGCACGCTAAGTTCAAGATAGGCGAGACGGATATCGGTTACGGTCTGCGTCCGGGCAATGTGCTGGAAAAAGACGCGCAGTTCAACGGTTATCCCGGTGCGGATGGCAAACCCAAACACAACCCGAATGACGCCAGAGAGAGCACATTCGAGGAGTTCAAGCAGTTTGTTTCTGAATATACGCTGGAAAAAGTCGCCAAACTCTCCGGTGTGCCGGCCGCTAATCTCAAACGTCTGGCCGAACTCTATGCCGACCCGAAGAAAAAAATCGTGTCTTTCTGGACCATGGGGTTCAATCAGCACACGCGCGGTAGTTGGGCTAACAATATGATTTATAACGTTCATTTGCTGACCGGGAAAATCTCTGAGCCCGGCAATGGTCCATTTTCGCTCACCGGTCAGCCTTCCGCCTGCGGCACGGCGCGCGAAGTGGGGACTTTTTCTCATCGTCTGCCCGCCGATATGATGGTGGCCAATCCTGAACACCGCAAATATGCCGAAGAAATCTGGCAACTGCCCGAAGGCACGATTCCTGACAAGATCGGCTTGCATGCGGTGGCGCAGAGCCGTGCGCTCAAAGACGGCAAACTCAAGTGCTACTGGACGCAGACCACCAACAATATGCAGGCCGGTCCCAATATCAACGGCGAAATTTATCCCGGCTGGCGCAATCCGGACACGTTCATCGTGGTGTCCGATGTCTATCCTACCGTCTCTGCCTTGTCCGCCGATTTGATTTTGCCAGCGGCGATGTGGGTGGAAAAGGAAGGCGCTTTCGGTAACGCCGAGCGGCGCACCCAGTTCTGGCGTCAGCAGGTCAAGGCACCGGGTGAATCGCGCTCGGATCTTTGGCAGTTGATGGAGTTTTCCAAGTATTTCAAGATCGAGGAGGTTTGGCCGGCGGAGCTGATCGCCAAGAAACCGCAGTACAAGGGCAAGACGCTGTTCGATGTGCTGTTTAAAAACGGCGAAGTGAATAAGTTTCCTATGACCGAACTCAAGACCGTCAACGAACACGCTATCAAGAACTATAAAAACGACGAGTCTGAGGCTTACGGTTTTTACGTGCAAAAGGGACTGTTCGAGGAATATGCCCGTTTCGGTCGCGGACATGGGCACGATCTGGCACCCTTCGATATTTATCACAAGGCGCGCGGTTTGCGCTGGCCGGTGGTGGATGGCAAGGAAACGCTATGGCGTTACCGCGAAGGTTATGACCCTTATGTGAAAAAAGGCGAGGGGATTAAGTTTTACGGTCACAAGGACGGAAAGGCGGTGATTTTTGCGCTGCCCTATCAGAATCCGCCCGAAATGCCGGATAAGGATTTCGACCTGTGGTTATGTACCGGTCGCGTTCTGGAGCACTGGCACACCGGATCGATGACGCAGCGCGTACCCGAATTACACCGCGCCGTGCCGGAAGCACAGGTGTTTATGCATCCGGATGATGCCACCAAACGGGGGCTGCAACGCGGCATGCTGGTGACGGTGGCTTCGCGCCGTGGAGAAATTCGTGCACGCATAGAAACGCGCGGGCGCAACAAACCGCCGGCCGGTCTGATCTTCGTGCCGTTCTTCGATGAGGCCAAACTGGTGAATAAGCTGACCCTGGATGCCACCTGCCCGATTTCCAAGCAGACCGACTTCAAGAAGTGTGCCGTCAAGGTCACTAAGGCATAAGGTGTCGAAGTGAATGCGGATGTTGCAGTCGAACGACCCGCTTCAAATTCGCGCAGGCGATTTTTGAACAGCATCGCCGGTGCCGCCGGTGCGGGTTGTCTGATGACGCTAGGGGCGGGGCTGTATGCCCGGCAGGCGAGTGCTTTGCCGGCACAGGCTTTGCGTCCGCCCGGTGCGCTGGCTGAGACGCAATTTCTCTCGGCCTGTCTGCGTTGCGGCCTATGTGTGCGCGATTGTCCCTACAAAACGCTCAAGCTGGCTATGCCTGGCGAGCCGCTGGCCACCGGCTCGCCCTATTTTGAAGCGCGGGAGATACCCTGTGAAATGTGTGAGGATATTCCTTGCATAAAGGCTTGCCCGTCGGGTGCGCTCGACCGTGAATTTCGCGATATCGATAAGGCAAAAATGGGGCTGGCCGTGCTGGCCGATCATGAAACCTGTTTGAATTTTCTCGGGCTGCGCTGTGATGTGTGTTACCGCGTCTGTCCTGCCATCGACAAGGCCATCACACTGACCATCGTACACAACCCGCGCTCCGACCGGCATGCCATGTTGCTGCCTACGGTACATGCCGAGTTTTGTACGGGGTGCGGAAAATGCGAAAAATCCTGCGTGCTGCCGGAGGCGGCCATCAAGGTCTATCCCTTGCATCTGGCACAAGGAAAATTGCCCGAGCATTATCGCAAAGGCTGGGAAGAAAAGGAAAAAGCGGGCGGATCGCTGATCGGTGAACAGGTCACCCTGCCGGTGCGCGGACTTGACGGGAGCGCACCATGAACGACACGCGAGGCTGGTTGCGCGCCAGTAAATGGCTGCTGCTGCGGCGTTTGAGTCAGTCAGGTCTGCTTGCGCTGTTTTTGCTGGGTCCCTTAGCCGGCATCTGGATCGTCAAAGGCAATTTGTCTTCCAGTCTGACGCTAAAAACCCTGCCGCTCACCGACCCTTACGTGCTGTTGCAATCCCTGGCTGCCGGGCATGTTCCGTTCAAGACTGCACTGATCGGTGCGCTGATCGTGGTGCTCTTCTACCTGATCGCGGGCGGGCGGGTTTATTGCAGCTGGGTGTGTCCTGTCAATTTGCTTACCGATGCGGCTGGCTGGCTGCGCCGCCGTCTGGGTTTAAAAGGCGGACATGCGCCGGATGCCAATACGCGCTACTGGTTGCTGGCCGGTACGCTGATTGCCGCCGCTGTGACGCATACGCTGGTCTGGGAGTGGATTAACCCGGTGTCTGTGATGCACCGCAGCCTGTTGTTTGGCGCGGGCCTGGGCGGTCTTATCCTGCTGGGCATTTTTCTCTACGATCTGTTGCTGGCGTCGCGCGGCTGGTGCGGTCATCTCTGTCCCGTGGGAGCCTTCTACAGTCTGCTCGGTCACTATGCGATTCCGCGTGTATCCGCAGCTAAACGTCGTGATTGCGACGATTGCATGGACTGTTTCAGAGTCTGCCCCGAGCCGCAGGTGTTACGTCCTGCGCTAAAAGGAGTCGGCCAGCGCAGTCCGCTTATCAATAACGCGAATTGCACCCTGTGTGGACGTTGTGTCGATGTCTGCGATAAGGATGTATTTACCATTACCCATCGTTTTAACCAAAGGAGCGAGTCATGAAAGCGACAAAAATACTGCTAACTCCCTGGCTAGCCTGCCTGTTGCTGCTAGCCCCTTTTCAGGTCGCTGCAACAGAAGGTATCGTCAAACTTCAATCTCTGCGTGGCACGGCGGTGCAAGCGCCCGACTCGGATGCCGATATCATCAGGCCGGAGCGCGACAGAGCGCCTATCGAACGCAATTATGTGCAGCAACCGCCGTTGATTCCGCATTCTGTGGAGACTTACAGGATCACCAAGAATTTCAACAAGTGTATGGATTGTCATGCCTGGTCGCGTTACAAGGAAACCGGCGCGACCAAGGTTAGCCTCACTCACTTCAAGGATCGCAGCGGCACGGATCACGCCAATATTTCGCCGCGACGTTATTTTTGCGTGCAGTGTCATGTTCCGCAAGCCGATGTAAAACCGCTGGTGGAAAACACCTTCAAGCCTGCAGTGCAATAGGGGAATGAGATGAACGAGACAGTCAAAAAATCGGGTTGGCGTGGCAGGATACAGCTCGCCGGATGGGGTGTGCTGGTGATGGCTTTTGCCGGCGGCATTATTTTCTGGGGCGGTTTCAACACGGTGCTGGAGCTGACCAATCGGGAAGAGTTTTGTATTTCCTGCCACGAGATGAAGGACAACGTGTATCAGGAGTACCGCAACACCATCCATTATTCCAACCGCACCGGTGTGCGGGCGACCTGTCCGGATTGTCACGTGCCAAAAGAGTGGACGCACAAGATCATACGCAAAATACAGGCCTCCAATGAGGTGTTGCACAAGGTGCTGGGCAGTATCGATACGCCCGAGAAATTCAATGCCAAACGACTGGAGCTCGCTGAGCACGAATGGGCGCGCATGAAACGCACGGACTCTCAGGAATGCCGTAATTGCCACAGCTATGCTTATTTCGATTATGCCGCACAGGGCAGACGCTCCAACAGCATGCACCAGAAGGGTTTTGCCGAGGGTAAGACTTGTATCGACTGTCACAAGGGGATCGCGCACAGCCTGCCGGCGGTGGAACAAAACATCGGTGCGGCCAATAATGGTGCACTGCCGGAGGTGTTTCACCCTGCCGGCGTGAATCCAGTTAAATCTGAGTAAGTTCGGTGGCGGGTCAGGGGGTAATTCTGACTATGCCCTCGTTAATAGCGATGCCGCTCACCACGCGACCGGCCGTGGTGCGTATCTGTACGCTTTCTCCTTCGCTGGCATTATTCAGTGCAACCCCGGAGCTGCTGAGGGTGAAGCCGCTGCCCTGTACGGAGAGTTGTACGGACTGGCCCTGCTTGACGCTGTAAGGTGCGCGCAACATATCCTCACGCATGACATAACCTGCAGCTACGCTGTAACGCAACACTTTCCCGACGACCTGACGGCTTTCTGTGAGACCGCCGGATTGACTGATTTCAGTGGTTTGTCTGGCTAAATCCTCCTCGCGCACTACCTGCCCCATGGTGAGTGCGCGTGAGGCAATCAATAAATCCCGGGTGATTTTGATTTGTACCGGGATAAAAATGCTCCAGCCATTGGATTCCATACAACGCACGCCGACAGAGACGCGACCCAGTAGCTGGCTGCCTGCAGGAAGAAAGGCTTCGATTTTGCTGCATGCTCTCAAGTTGATGCGCCGGTCGATTTCATCCACATTAAAACTGACTTTGCCGGGCAGGCTGGCCGTTTGTTGTTGAACTAAGCTGGTGACAGCTGTTCTGAGTGAGGTATGGTCCTGAGATGCTGCGGAGGCAGCCTGGCTCGTATGCAGAAGCAGGAGGGTGAAGAGAGTAAGGTTTTTCATGGTCGCTATTGTGCGTGTGGCGGACGGATAAGGAAAGGGTTCGATAGCTTGGAATTAGGGGGGAAAGTAACCGTTAATCAATGGATAACATTTTGTTTTGACGGGGTACGATGAACTTCATGTAAATGGTAATTTGCAAACAGGAGTGCGTGATGATCAATAAATTGGACGAAGCGATGCGTTTTCATCAAACCGCGCTGAGTTTGCGCGGTGCGCGTCAGGAGGTGTTGGCGTCCAATATTGCCAATGCCGATACACCCAACTACAAGGCGCGCGATATCGATTTTGCCAGCGCGCTGAAAAATGCCGTCGCTGATTCTGCGCCTAAACTCACCATGAGGACCACCTCTCCCGCTCATCTTGAGGGACATGCAGGCACCTCTATCCTGGGCGCTCCTGTGATGTACCGCAGGCCGATACAGCCCAGCGCGGATGGCAATACGGTAGATATGGATCTGGAGCGCGCTCAGTTTGCCGATAATGCCCTGCATTACGAGGCAAGTGTTAAATTTACCAGCGAGAAGTTAAAAGACATGCTAACGGCGTTGCAAGGTTAACGAAAAAGGAGCGTATTGTGTCTCTGTTTAATATATTCAATGTGGCAGGTTCGGGGATGGCGGCACAGTCGCAACGACTGAACGTGGTGGCCAGCAATCTGGCGAACGTCGACAGCACGACAGGTCCTGATGGAAAGCCTTACCGTGCCAAGCAGGTGGTTTTTTCCGCGATACCGATGGGGGCGCCTGAGGTTAAGGGGGTTAAGGTGTTGCGTGTGGCGGAAGATACCTCGCCCATGAAGATGGTTTACGATCCCAAGCATCCGATGGCTGATGACAAAGGCTATGTCACGATGCCCAATGTGAATGTGGTGGATGAAATGGTCAATATGATCTCCGCCTCACGCGCCTATCAAAATAATGTGGATGTCTTGAATACCTCCAAAACCCTGTTGTTAAAAACGCTGACGATAGGTCAGTGATGAATTGAATCCTGTATCCCGAACTAAAAGGAAGTATCATGGTTAACGCTACTCAATCTACCGGCAACGCCAGTGCGATTTACGCTGCGCTCAATGGAGCGGCTGCGACGAATGCTACGGCATCCGCAGCGGCCGCCTCGCAGGATCGCTTTATGACGCTGCTGGTGACGCAGTTGAAGAATCAGGATCCGCTCAATCCGATGGATAACGCGCAGATGACTTCGCAAATGGCGCAAATCAGTACCGTGAGCGGTATCGAAAAGCTGAATACTACCTTGCAGGCGTTAAGCGCTAGCATGACACCCAACCAGACTTTGCAGGCGGCCAGTATGATAGGTCACGGCGTGCTGATGGAGGGGGCGGGTGTCGAGTTGGCTAGCGGTGTAGGGCTGGCCGGCTTCTCGTTGAATCAGCCTGTGGATAGCGCTAAAGTGTCAATTTACAATCAGTCCGGCGCTCTGGTGAGCAGTATGGATCTGGGCGCGCAATCGGCCGGGATCGCAAAGTTTCAATGGGATGGTAAAGACGGGGCAGGTACCACGCTGCCTGACGGCCAGTATACGTTCTCGGTGAATGCGTCGTTAGCCGGAAATCATGTGGCGGCTACCGGTTTGCAATATGGTCTGGTCAATAGCGTCACGCAGGGCGCGCAGGGTGTTACGCTGAATGTGGGACATCAGCAAAATGTGGCACTTTCCAAAGTTCAGCAAATTCTTTAGCGTCAGGAGAAAATCATGAGTTTTCAACAAGGTTTGAGCGGTTTGAATGCGTCGTCCAAGCATCTGGATACCATAGGTAACAATGTTGCCAATGCCAGCACGGTCGGTTTCAAGCAGTCGCAGGCGCAATTTGCCGATATGTTTGCCGCCTCTTTGTCGGGAGCCGGGGTGAATCCTATCGGTACCGGAACTAAGCTGGCTGCTGTTGCACAGCAGTTTACCCAGGGTAATATTACTAATACTAATAATCCGCTGGATACGGCGATCAGCGGACTGGGTTTTTTCCGCATGACCGATGCGAACGGTGCTATTTTATACAGTCGAAACGGACAGTTTCAGGTGGATAAAACAGGTAATATGGTTAATAATCAAGGTCATATAGTTTCAGGTTACCTGGCGGATGCCAACGGCGTGATCGTCAAGCAAACCGTTCCATTGCAGATTAAATCGACTAACTTGCCGCCCGTTCCTACCACCACCACGACAGTGGGGGCGAATTTGGATTCGCGTGCTGCAGTGCCTGCGGTGGCTGCCTTTAGTGCTACCGACCCGACTTCCTATACCAGTTCAACGTCGCTGTCGGTTTTTGACAGTCTGGGTGCCAGTCACGTCGGCACGCTGTATTTTCAGCGGCAGCCGATCACTCCGCCTACTTTGACTTCAGCGACTAATGCCTCGGCGGTGCTGAACGATGTTACAGGACTGGCAGTGGGCAATACCATGACCTTTGAGAGCAATGCCACGCCGGCGGCGGTGCCGCCCGTACCGGTGACGGTGACGATCACTGGCATTACAGCGGGTGTCGCACCGGCAGGTTCGGTGACATTTGCACCTATTGCCGGTGGCGGTGTGCCTTCCGGTTTAATTACCACCAATGCCCCCTCGAATCTTTGGAATGCCTATCTGACCGTCGACAATGCGCTGGTTCCGCCGGCTGCCGCACCGGTTGCACCGGCTACGGTGGGTGCGGCGATTCCCTTCGCTACTCTGGGCTTCAGTACTGCCGGAGCGCTCTCCACCATTACGCCGGGAACCGGGTCAACTGTACCTGCGGGTGCGACGCTGGGTAAGGTGATGACCCCCTTGTTTACGCCTGTTTCGACCCTGACTACAGCGGCTCAGCAAATTACCTTTGACTTTAATTCGCTGGCGGCGGGAACGACGCAATTCGGCGGAAATTTTGGTGTGAACACGCTGACCCAGAATGGTTATACTTCGGGTCAGCTTAACTCAACCAGCACAGGTACCGACGGGACGATACTGGGACGTTACTCCAACGGGCAGTCGCGCGCGCTGGGGCAGATTATCTTGAGCAATTTTACCAATCCGCAAGGTTTGCAACCGGTAGGCAATAATGAATGGGTGGAAACTGCCGCCTCAGGGGGGCCGACCACCGGTACGCCGGGCTCGGCCAGTTTGGGGATGCTGCAATCTTCGGCGACCGAGGACTCCAATGTAGATTTGACCGCCGAACTGGTGAACATGATTACTGCGCAGCGCGTCTATCAGGCCAATGCCCAGACGATTAAGACACAGGATGCGTTGCTGCAAACCATCGTTAGTCTGAGATAGTAAGAGCTGGGAAGTGAGTTTTTTCCACTTGCTACTGAGTCGCGAAGCACCGCTCCACTTGCTACTTTCCAAATTTAGGGGGTGAAATGGATAAATTGATTTATACCGCAATGACCGGTGCTTCGCATGTGTTGCAGCAGCAGGCATCGGTTTCCGAGAATCTGGCGAACACCAATACCCCCGGTTTTCGCGCTACGCTGAATACTTTTCGAGCGGTTCCCTTAGTTGGCGACGGTCTGCCTACCCGTGCTTTTGTGGTTGATTCTACGGCGGGTTTTGACTTGACGCCGGCTGCGTTTCAGCCTACCGGCAGGCCGTTGGACGTTGCGGTAAATGGCACTGGCTGGTTGGCCGTGCAAGGGGCTGATGGCAAAGAAGCTTATACGCGCAATGGCAGTTTGCAAATCAGTTCCAATGGCGTCTTGCAAACGCGCAGCGGACAAAATGTGATGGGGGACGGCGGGCCGATTACTATCCCGCCCGGTACGCAACTGACTTTTGCCAAGGATGGCACGATTTCGACTGTTCCAGAAGGACCTCTGGCAACGTCGGTTGTCGTTGTGGGGCGTCTTAAAATGGTTAATCCCGATCCCGCGCAGCTGGAGCGCAGTGGCGATGGCATGTTTCGTATGAAAGACGGTTCAGCGGCACCATCTGATGTAAAGGTTGAAATTGCGCCGGGCAATCTGGAAGGCAGTAATGTCAGTACGGTGGAGATGATGGTAAATATGATCTCGCTGGCGCGCAAATTTGATTTGCAGATGAAAATGCTCACCAGTGCGGATAATAATGCCAAACAGGCCAGCTCAATAATGAACATAGCAGGCTAAGTGGCATGTGGCCTGTAGCCGGTTTGTAAGCAGCCAGCTATTAGCTGCCAGCCAAGCGCTGACACATAACGATTAAGGGGGGTAATAAAATGATACGATCTTTGTGGATTTCCAAAACAGGACTGGATGCGCAGCAAACCCAGATGGATACCATCGCCAACAATCTGGCTAACGTGAGCACCAACGGTTTTAAACGCTCCCGTGCTGTGTTTGAAGATTTGCTTTATCAAACCATCCGTCAACCGGGTGCGCAGTCATCGCAACAAACCCAGATTCCCTCCGGCTTGCAAATTGGTACCGGAGTGCGTCCGGTGGCGGCTGAACGAATACACACCCAGGGAAATTTGCAGCAAACCGGCAATCAGTTGGACGTGGCGATTCAGGGTAGCGGATTTTTCCAGATATTGATGCCGGATGGTACGACCGCTTATACCCGTGATGGGTCGTTTCAGAGAGACAATCAGGGGCAGATGGTCACGGCCAGCGGATTTCCGCTACAGCCTGCGATTACCCTGCCGGCCAATGCATTGTCCGTTACCATAGGGAGGGATGGCGTGGTTTCAGTCACTCAGCCCGGTGTTGCTGCGCCGGTGCAGGTGGGTGCCTTGCAGGTGACTACCTTCATCAATCCGGCCGGCCTGATGAGTCAGGGGGAGAATCTTTATCAGGAGACGGCTTCCTCAGGTACACCCAGCACTAATGTGCCAGGCACCAATGGCAGCGGGCTGTTGAGTCAGAGTTATGTGGAAACCTCGAATGTAAATGTGGTTGAAGAAATGGTCAATATGATACAGACGCAGCGTGCGTATGAAATCAATTCGAAATCCATCACCACCTCTGATCAGATGCTGCAAAAGCTATCGCAAATGTAATAAATTGATTATTAAGGGAAATAAATTGTTTGACAGCTTGTGTGAGAGATTGTTTGTAGGCTTGTGCACGCTATTTTTGCTGGCAGGTTGTGCCAGTGAGCCTCCTACCCGTATTCAGCATCCCATGACGGCTAAACCTGTCAGCCGCGTGGTAGTGGCGCCTGCGGACGGGGCGATCTATCATGCCGGCATCAATGAACGCCCCTTGTTTGAGGACAGGCGCGCGCGCAATGTCGGTGATATTTTGACGATCAACATCGTGGAGAAAACTACCGGCAACCGCAAGACCAGTGCCGGCACGACCAGTGCCAATAGTGTGAATGCCGCAACGCCGAGTGTGAGCGTAGGACCTCTGTCCAAGTTGCTCTTGAAGGCTTTCTCGATCACGAGCAGCAACAGCAATAAATCATCCAACACAGGTACAGGTGCAGCCAGTGAAGATATGACCGGTGTGATTTCTGTGACTGTGATCGAGGTGATGGCCAATGGTAATATGCTGGTGAGCGGTGAGAAGCAAGTGGCGCTCAACGCGAGCGATGAGTTCATTCGTTTTTCAGGTGTGGTTAATCCACTCGATATTTCCAATCTGAACGTGGTGCAATCGACGCGCGTAGCCGATGCGCATATCGAGTACAAAAATGCTGGTGCGATGAATGAGCTGGCCAACGATGCGCAAACGCTGGGCTTTTTGGGACGTTTCTTTTTATCGGTGCTGCCGTTTTAAAAGAATGCAGGATTTAGGATTAAAACGATGAAGCTAATTTACTCGGTGTTGCTGTTGTTGCTGTTGCCGATGACTGCGATGGCCGATCGGATCAAGGATGTCGCCAGCATACAGGGAGTGCGCGACAATCAGTTGTTAGGCTATGGTTTGGTTGTCGGTTTGGATGGCAGTGGTGATCAGACCACCCAGACGCCGTTTACCGTGCAGAGCATTATCAGTATGCTCTCGCAGATGGGGGTCAATATTCCGCAAGGGACCAGTTTACAGCTCAAAAATGTTGCTGCCGTGATGGTGACCGCCACGCTCCCACCCTTCTCCAGGCCTGGGCAGGCGATCGATGTAACCGCATCGTCCATGGGAAATGCTAAGAGTTTGCGTGGTGGTACGCTGCTGATGACGCCGTTGAAAGGTGCTGATGGCCAGGTGTATGCGATGGCGCAGGGCAATGTGCTGGTAGGCGGGGTTGGCGCCTCTTCCGGTGGCGCATCGGTGCAGGTCAATCACTTGAGTGTGGGGCGCGTGCCGGCCGGAGCAACTGTGGAGAGGGCAGTGCCCACCGTGTTGGGTCAGGGCGAATTCATTCATCTGGAATTGCGCAGCAATGATTTTACGACGGCATCGCGTATCGTTGAGGTGATCAACGCGCAGATCGCGCCGGATACGGCAGTGGCACAAGATGGCCGTGTGATTGAAGTGCGCGCGCCGCAGGGCCATGGGCTGGTGGCCTTTATTTCAAAAATTGAAAATCTTGAAATCAATCAGGCACAGGGCGTAGCCCGCGTCATTATTAACGCGCGTACCGGTTCTATCGTGATGAATCAGGCTGTCACTCTCGATGCCTGTGCGGTGGCGCACGGGAACTTGACGGTGGTGATCAATAAGGATAGTGCGGTGAGTCAGCCCAATGCACGTTCTGATGGACAGACGGTACAAACCGATAAGACCAGCATAGACGTGAAGACAGATAAGGGGGAGTTGGTTGAACTTCCTAAGGGGGTCTCGCTGAGCGAGGTGGTGAAAGCGCTCAATGCGATCGGTGCGACCCCGCAGGATTTGCTGGCGATTTTGCAGGCGATGAAGTCGTCCGGTGCTCTGCATGCCGAACTGGAGGTGATATAAATGGTTAACTCCCTAAATACTCAAAGTGGTTTGGCGATGGATACGCAATCGCTCTCGCAGTTGAGGTTGCAAGCCAGACAGTCGCCAGATCAGGCGTTAAAGCTGGCGGCGCAACAATTTGAGTCGGTTTTCATGAATATGATGCTAAAAAGTATGCGTGATGCTACACCGCAGGATGGCATGATGGATAGCGATCAAACGCGGATGTTTACCGGCATGCTCGATCAGCAACTGGCGCAGAATTTGTCCGGGCGCGGTATCGGTTTAGCTGACATGATGGTCAAACAGTTGGGGCGTCAGGGGGTGTCAGCACCCGTTGTGCAGCCACCGGCGCAGAGTGCGCCTGTGCAAAGTATGCCGGTGCAGAGTGTGCCGGTTGAGATTGCGCCGGTATTGCCCTCCGCCTTTACTGCGAATACGCAGCAGGATTTTGTCAACCGTATGTTGCCTCATGCGATGCAGGCGAGTGCAGCTACCGGTGTGCCGCCACAACTGATGTTGGGGCAGGCGGCGCTGGAGAGCGGTTGGGGTAAGCGCGAGATTGCCATGGCCGATGGTAGTAACAGTTACAACGTGTTTGGCATCAAGGCAAATGCTGGTTGGCATGGTAAAGTTGCCGAGGTGATGACGACAGAGTATAAGAATGGTGTGGCGAATAAGCAGGTTGAAAAGTTTCGCGCCTATTCTTCTTATACAGAGGCATTTAAAGACTATGCCGGTATGATGAGCGCTAATCCACGCTATGCCGCTGTGATGCAGCAAGGAGATAATCCGGCTGGTATGGCGCAAGCTGTTCAAAAATCAGGGTACGCGACCGATCCAAAATATGCCGAGAAGTTGGTGAACGTGATGAGGCAGATGAATATTTCCGGTTAATCGCCTAAAGGTTCAATCTTCGCTGCCGATAAAGCAAGTGCGAATGTCGGAAGGATGAATAGGGGAATATCATGGGAAGCAATATTTACAGCGCGTCACTGAGCGGCATGAATGCGGCGCAGTATGGCTTGAGCTCGACTCAACATAATATTGCCAATGCCAATACGCCCGGCTATACCAAGCAGTCCATCATGGTCACTTCCCGTACCGCGCAGGCGACCGGCGCTGGTTTTGTCGGGCAGGGGGTTGATGTCACCGGCGTGGTGAGAAGTTACGATCAATTCCTGACCGGGCAGGTTCGTCAGGTGCAAAGTCAGGCAAGTTATTTAACCTCGTATCTGTCGTCGATGACCCAGGTCGATAACCTGCTATCTAATTCGACTTCCGGTGTTTCGACCGCCGTGCAAGGTTTTTACGATGCGATGAACGGCTTGGCCAATAATCCGGAGTCGATTCCCGCACGACAAACCGTACTCAGTTCTGCGCAAGCGGCTGTCAATAATTTTCAGGCGGTGGATCAGAATCTCACCGATATCGCCAACAGTTTGACCGGGCAAATTTCCGGTAGTGTGCAGACTGTTAATACCTACGCCACTCAGATCGCCAATCTCAACACCAACATCAAGAGTGCCATTGCTGCCGGGCAGGGGCAGCAGCCTAATGATTTACTCGATCAGCGTGATCAGCTGGTTAATTTGCTGAATAAAGAGGTCAAAGTGTCCGTTCAGCAGCAGAGCGATGGTTCTATGAGCGTGTTTGTCGGTAGTGGTCAGGCGCTGGTGGTAGGCGATCAGGCGATGGCGCTGCAAGTCGTGCAAAACCCCAACGATCAGGGTAAGGTTGACGTAGCCTATTTTAATAATGGCAAAACCGTCACCTTGCAGCAGAGCAGTCTGCAAGGTGGAAATTTGGGTGCCTATTTGACCTTTCGCGACCAGAATCTAGAACCGGCACGCAATGCGCTGGGGCGGGTTGCACTGAGTCTGGCCGCCAGTATTAACCGGCAAAATCAATTGGGACAAGACCTCAATGGCGTGGCGGGTGCTGCGCTGATCAGCGATGTTGTGCCACGGGTCAATAAGGGGGCTAATAATACCGGGAATGCGACCGTCGCCGGCACAATTAGCAATCTCACAGCCCTGACGACCAGCGATTATCAGGTGAAGTTTGATGGCGCGAATTACACAATGACGCGGATGTCCGATAATGTCGTGACAAATCTGGGTGCCAATATTTCATCAACCAGCGTAGATGGTTTTAGTCTTACGCTGGTATCCGGTGCGATGAATGCGGGGGATAGCTTTTTAATTCGTCCGACCGCTAATGCGGCGCGGGATATTGCGCTGATGACTTCCGACCCGGCCAAGATTGCCACTGCCTTGCCATTTCGGGGCTCAGCATCGTTGAGCGCAACCAATGCGGCAAATATTTCGACGGTTACTTCCGGTGCAATCACATCTTCGGCGGTCACGGTTGCAGGTACCAGTGCTTCGAGCAGCACATTCACGATTGATGGTAAGACGCTTTTCACCAATACCCTGGCGCCGGGAGTAACCGGTACGCTGGTCACTCCCGCCAGTCTCGATGCAGCATGGCCTGCATTTTCTGCAGCCAATCCGGCTTATACGCTCAGCGGTACGTTCTCTGCGGGAACGGCCTCAATCACCAAAAGCGGAGGGGCTGCGATTATTCTGGCAGAAGCGCAAGTGGTAGGTACAGGCGCGACCTTAACACCCTTGTCTGCTGCTACGGCTGGTTTTATGGGGACGACACCGGGTTCGTTAGTCAGCAAGGTCGCGGGTATTTCGGTCACCACGCCGGGTAATGCCAATCTGACCAGTCCCGTTGCCATTACGTTTACCAGTCCGACCACTTATACGGTGACAGGCGCAGTCCCGGCCGTGGCAGGTGCGCAGACTTATACCGCACCGAATATCAGTTACAACGGCTGGACTATGCAACTGAGCGGCGCGCCGACAGCGCCTGCTGCCGGTGATGTGTTCAATGTGGGTGCCAATAGCGGCAGCGCTAAGGTGAGCAGCGGAGGGTATAACCTCAATCCCGTCAGCATTAACTTTACCAGTCCGACAGCTTACGATGTGGTGGAAATGAGAGGCTTCCCGCCTACAGCGGTGACGTTGGGTTCCGGAACATATACCAGCGGGGCTAATATCAGCTACAACGGCTGGACGACACAGATTTCTGGCGTGCCCGCGACAGGTGATAGTTTCAATATCAGTCAGGGCAGCAAGGCCGGCAGTATGCTGGTAGCGCCTGCGACAAGCAACTCAAGCACAGCCGGTATTAGCGGGGGTGTTTTGAGCGTTCAGCCCTTTAGTATTATGTTCAATAATCCGGCAACTTCCTATACTGTCACTGGTGCGACTCCGGCGCCAGTGCCTAATCCGGTGGCTTATGCGGCAGGGCAGGATATCAGTTACAACGGCTGGACGATGAAGGTTACAGGTACGCCGGTAGCGGGTGATGTATTTAACGTTGCGCCCAACACTACCGCGACTGGGGATAACCGCAATGCCTTGCTGATGGCAGGGCAACAGACTCAAAATTTGTTGATCAACGGGACTGCAACCATACAGGGCGCGTTCAGTCAGTTGGTCGGTTCAATCGGTGCCAAGACTCAAGAGTTGACTATCACCAGCCAGGCGCAGGATACGATGGTAACGCAGACAGTTGCAGCACAACAGTCGGTAGCCGGAGTTAATCTGGATGAAGAAGCCGCCAATTTATTGCGTTATCAGCGAGCATATCAAGCGGCGGCCAAGGCGATGCAGATTGCCAACACCATGTTTGATTCTCTGCTGAACTTAGGAAGGTAGGTGTGACATGCGTATCAGTTCAAATACCCTGTTTGACAGCAATGTGGCTGCGCTGACCCAACAGCAGTCCCGTCTGGTTCAAACGCAGCAGCAGATCGCCAGCGGAAGGCGTTTGACTAGTGCGGCTGCTGACCCTGTCGCGGCGACGCGTGCGCTGGATCTGACTCAGGCGGATGCCATTATCACTCAACAAACGGCCAATCGTGTCGCGGCAAGAGATCCGGTATCGCTGGCCGAGAGTACGCTGCAAAGTGTGACCTTGCTCGTTCAGGACGCTAAGACAGCCGCCATTTACGCCGGTAACGGTTCGCTCAATGCCAGCGATCGTGCCACACTGGCGACGGATTTGAACGGTCGTTTGCAAGAGTTGATAGGGCTGGCCAATACCACCGATGCCAGTGGCAACTATTTATTTTCCGGATTTCAGTCGAAGACGACGCCATTTGTCGCCACGCCGGCCGGGATGGGCTACTTTGGTGACGACGGACAACGCTTGATGCAGGTGAGTGCCGGCCGGCAAATTCCGACCAGCGATAGCGGTGCGGATGTTTTTATGCGCATCAAAAATGGCAATGGCAGCTTTGTAACGCAGGTCAATCCCGCGACGCCTAACGCCGGCACCGGTGTGATCAGTGCAGGCTCGGTCTTGAATCCGACGGCCTTGACCGGCAATGACTACAATATCAGTTTTAATATTGCCAATGGTGCGACGACATATAGCGTGACGAATACCACCACAGGTTTACCAGTTACCGGACAGACTGCTCAGACCTATGTGAGCGGGCAGGCGATCGCTTTTGACGGTTTGCAGTTCGATATTCAGGGGGCGCCGGTTTCAGGCGACAGCTTTACGGTAACGCCGAGCACGAATGTCAGTTTATTCAAGACACTGTCTGATCTGGTCAGCGCTCTGAATGCGCCTGTAGTAGGGAGTAATCTGACTAATGCACTGCATACGGGCATGAATAATCTGGATAATGCTTTAGGCACGATTTTGAATACACGCGCCAATTTGGGATTGCGTCTCAATGAAATTGATGCACTGCAACTGACAGGTGAAAACATGGGCTTGCAATTGAAGCAAAGTTTGGCCGCCTTGCAGGATACCAATGTCACGCAGGCGATTAGTGATTTGACGCAGCAGCAGACTACCTTGCAGGCAGCGCAAAAATCCTTTGCTCAGATTTCAAATTTATCTTTGTTTACTTATATTTAAGCGGAATTGCTGCGTCGGGTGAGGTCATTGCAATTTTTACGCATATCCCGTTTTAGTCTGATTCTGGGGTAAACTGCGCGTTTAATTGACAGTTTGCGGCAAGCACGCCTGTTGATTGCATGACATTTCTCCGGATGATTAAAAATATATGACGAGCGAAGAACCCGCATTTAAAATAAAAACCAGCAATCTGCCTTTGTTGCAACTACATATCAACACCACTGATATGGCGCAGCTCAAGGAGCAGTTAATTCTGCGACTGGGGCAGACCCCAGATTTTTTTGCCAATACCCCCATCGTGCTTGAATTGTCCGGCATCGCCCAAAGCGGCGAGGAGCTGGATTTTGCCGAGCTGATGTCCTTCATGCTGGAGCACAGTATGTGTGCGGCAGGAGTGCTGGGCGGTTCGGAAACGCAGCGTGTGGCTGCTGTTAAGCTGGGTTTGGGTTTGTTTCCTGAAGTGCCGGTTAGAAATCCGATGCGCCGGGCGACAGATGATGTTCTGTCTGTCACAGGCAGGCATGCCCCTGTGATTCAGACGCAATTGTTTCCTCAGGAAGTCGCCTTGCCGCCGGTTACCCCCGCACCTGCGATCATCAGACCGACGATGATCGTGGATAAGCCGGTGCGTGCCGGGCAGCGCATTTATGCGGAAGGCGCTAATCTGGTGGTGCTAGCCATCGTCAATGCAGGAGCGGAACTGATCGCGGATGGTGATATTCATGTGTATGCGCCTATGCGTGGCAAAGCGATAGCGGGTGCGCGGGGGAATGAAGACGCGCGTATCTTCGTTCAGAGTCTGGAGGCGGAGTTGCTCTCCATCGCCGGATGTTTCAAGGTATTCGAGGACGGAATTCCGGAAAATGTGCATACAAAACCTGCACAGGTGCATCTTGAAGGTTCACGTTTGCTAATTAGTTCCCTGCTTTATTAAGTAAATTTTTTAAATTTAGGTTTTACGGGTAAAATGCCCGGAAATTATCAATTGTTCAGGAAATTTAACGTGGCTAAAGTTATTGTAGTTACTTCAGGCAAGGGCGGAGTGGGCAAAACGACCACCAGTGCCAGCTTCTCAAGCGGTCTGGCGCTGCGCGGCAACCGCACTGTGGTGATCGATTTTGATGTAGGCTTGCGCAACCTTGACCTCATCATGGGATGTGAACGCCGTGTGGTGTATGACATTATCAACGTCATCAACGGAGAAGTCTCGCTCAAACAGGCATTGATCAAGGACAAGAGTTGCGACAATCTTTACATACTGCCCGCTTCACAGACGCGCGATAAGGATGCGCTGAATCTTGAGGGTGTGGGACGGATTCTGGATGAGCTCAAGCTGACCTTTGATTTTATCGTCTGTGATTCTCCTGCCGGAATTGAATCCGGGGCTTTTACAGCGATGTATTTTGCTGATGAAGCACTGATCGTCACTAATCCTGAAGTGTCGTCCGTGCGCGATTCCGATCGTATTTTGGGCATACTCGCGGCTAAATCCAAACGCGCGGTGGATGGTTTGGAACCGGTCAGGGAGCACTTGCTGGTGACCCGTTATGACCCCAAGCGGGTCGATACCGGTGCGATGTTGTCGGTTACCGATATTCAGGAAATTTTGCGCATTCCCTTGCTGGGTGTGATTCCTGAGTCGGAGTCTGTCTTGCAGGCATCAAACTCAGGAACCCCGGCCATCCACATAGAAAAAAGCGATGTCGCGGAAGCGTATCGCGATGTGGTAGGGCGCTTCATGGGTGAGGAATTGCCGATGCGTTTTATTACTGCTGAGAAAGCCGGTTTCTTTAAACGTCTGCTGGGGGGTCGCTAAGATGTCGGTTATCGATGGTCTGATCAATTATCTGCGCGGCCCGGAAAAGAAAACGGCTGCTGTGGCCAAGGAACGTTTGCAAATTATTCTGGCCCATGAGCGTGCCGGACGAGGGACAGGTACACCGGATTACCTGCCGGCGTTGCAAGAAGAGTTGATGGCGGTGATTGCCAAGTATATTCATGTCGATCGTGACTCATTCAAGGTTCAACTTGAAAATCATGACCGCTATGACGTGCTTGAGTTAAATATTACCCTGCCTGATAAAATTAACAGCAAGCTTAAGGTTTAAATTTTAACTCGTTGATTTTAATTGTTTTTACTGAACGCCGTCTTTTTTGACGGCGTTTTGATTTTTAAGCGGGGAAATGACAGGTGGTTTCATCAGTTTCATTGCGGTGGACAGGCCGTCGTTGGTGAGCCTGTCCATAATCGGTGACAGGTAAGGGAGTGAAAAACTCATCACGAAGAATCCCACAGCCAGTGTAATCGGGAATCCGATAGCAAACAGGTTGAGTTGCTGCGCTGCACGTGTCAGTATCCCCAACGCAAGATTGGTGATAAGCAAAGCAGCCAGTAAGGGTAGTGAGATTTGTAGGGCGTTGGCGAAGATGCTCGATCCCCAGTGACTGAGCGCGTAATAACTCTGGCCGGGCATCATGGAGCCTACCGGCAGGGTGTGAAAGCTTTCGGCTACCGCTGAGATCATCATCAGATGCCCGTTGATCGATAAAAAGCACAACAACACGATGATGCCCAGCCACTGCGCAATAACCGGTGAGTAGGTCGAGTTTTGCGGATCGTAAAAACTGGCAAACCCCAGTCCCATTTGCAGGCCGCAGAATTCACCTGCCATTTCCACCGCGCTGAAGATGATCTGCATGGTCAGACCGATGGCAGCCCCTATGATGATTTGCTGTACCATGATCAGCAAGCCTTCGGGTGACCCTAGCGTCACTGCCGGCATAGGTCCCAGCGTGGGGGCGATGATGATGGCTAACATCATCGCCAGTCCGATTTTGACACGGCGCGGGATTTGTTTGTGGCCGAAGATGGGCGCGCTGGAGATAAATGCAAGCACGCGTACCATGGGGAACATTAACATTGCCAGCCAGGCATCCAGTTGTGCGCTGCTAATGGTGATCACGTTTTTCCTCCCGCACCCTGCCGTCTGCCTCCTGTATCCTTCGCTCAAAACAACGAGGGCATAGCGCGACTATGTTTTTAGGCGAAGACCCATGTAGTCTGCATCCCGCCTTTATCATCCTACCAGCCATGGGATGTTGCCGAATAGACGCCGTATGAAATCAACCATCATGGTCATCATCCAAGGGCCTGAGAGGACCAATACTAAAAAAATCCCGACTAGTTTTGGAATGAAGGAGAGAGTCTGCTCGTTGATTTGCGTGGCGGCCTGAAAAATACTGACGATAAGCCCGATCACCAGTGCGCTGAGCAGCAGCGGGGCGGACAACAGCAGGGTCATTTCTATGGCCTGCTGTCCTAGCGTCATGACTGATTCTGGGGTCATTTTTTATTATTAAACAATGGGTTGTATTCGTATTTTGCCGTGGCTCAGGTGTAAAAGCTTTGTGCGAGCGAACCTATCAGCAGGTTCCATCCGTCAGCCAGCACAAACAGCATGATTTTGAAAGGCAGGGAAATGATGGACGGAGATAGCATCATCATGCCCATCGACATCAGCACGCTGGCGACCACCATGTCGATGATGAGGAAGGGAATGAATACCACGAAGCCGATTTGAAATGCAGTTTTCAATTCGCTGGTCACATAAGCCGGCACCAGCAGGCGCAGTGGCACGTCTTCGGCGCTTTGTAGCGCATCGCTATTGGAAATTTTGACGAATAGCGCCAGATCAGCCTGACGAGTTTGACGCAACATAAACGCTTTGAGTGGTACGCTGCCCTTTTCCACTGCTTGCTGCAAGTCAAGTTTACTCTCGCTATAGGGTAGATAAGCATCGGTATAAATCTTGTCGAACACCGGCGACATGACAAAAAAAGTCAGGAATAAGGCCATGCCGATTAATACTTGATTGGGCGGCGCGGAAGGGGTGCCCAGTGCTGAGCGCAGCAGGCTCAGGACGATAATGATACGGGTGAAACCAGTCATCATCAGCAGGATGGCAGGCAGAAAACTTAAGGAAGTGAGTATCAGCAGCGTTTGCAGGCTCAGGCTGTAACTCTGTCCGCCACCGGGTGCCGCTTTGCTGGTGATCGCCGGTACGGCCAGTTCAGCCCAGACGTTGGTGCTCAGAGCAAGCAGGGTGAGCAGGGCTAATAGGGCAGGATAAAAACTACGACGCATCAGGTTTCCTGTCAGAGGCTGGACGTTTGATTAAGGCCGATAACAATCGGCCAAATTTGTTGTCGGGTGGGGCGGCGGGTTGAGACGTTGCCTCAAGGCCTTCAATTTTTGAGAGGGTATGCAAAGTGCGTATCTGTCCCGGGCCTACGCCCACCACCAGCCAGGTTTCACCCACTTCGATCAATGTCACACGCTCTCGTTGACCGATCGCAACCGTGCCGATGACTTTGAGTAGATTGCCGCTTCCCGCCTGGGTAAGATTCATGCGACGCAACAACCAGGCCACGGCGATGATGGCGGCCAGCACCAGCAATAAACTGAGTGAGATTTGCAGCAGATTGCCAGTGCTCACCGCTGCAGGCGGAGGAATGATACCCGGACGAGCCGCTTCTTCCGCTACTGCGGCACGGGCGGCAAATAGCGCAAGCGTGGCGGCGAGTGTTCTGATCATGGCGCTTAACGATTAAGACGTCTTAATCGCTCGGACGGGGTGATCACGTCAGTCAGGCGAATGCCCAGCTTGTCATTGACCACGACGACTTCACCTTGAGCAATCAAAAAGCCGTTGATCATCACATCTAACGGTTCGCCGGCCATGCTGGCTAATTCCACTACCGAACCTTGCGCCAATTGCAGCAGGTTCTTGATAGGCATTTTAGTGCGCCCCAGTTCAACGGTCAGTTGTACCGGGATGTCGAGTATCATTTCCAGGTCATTTTGCGTAGGCGCGACACTCTCGTTACCAAATTTCTGGAATATATGAGGTTGAGCAGGTGCACCCTCGGTCGTGCTGGTTTGCTCGGCCATGGCGGCAGCCCAGTCATCCATCTCGGCAGGTGCGCTTGCGGCTTGTTCCGACATCGCAGCGCCCCAGTCATCAGCGGTGATTGCGGGTTCATCCGACATGTTTATCTCCTTCTTGTGTCATCAACATTTTTTCTATCTTAAGTGCGTATTGGTTATTGAAGACGCCATATTTACATTCCATCACAGGGATGCCGTCTACGGTGGCTGTGATGCTTTCAGGTACTTCCAGAGGAATGAAATCTCCGCTGTGCATTTTAAGCACCTGGCTTAGCCTGATATTGGCCTGACCCAGAGTGGCGGTGAGTTCAATGTCAGCACACTGCATTTGTTTGGAGAGCAGTTGCAGCCAGCGTTTATCCACGGCCAGATGTTCACCCTGCATCGGGCTGTAGAGCAAATCCTTGACGGGTTCGAGCATCGAGTAGGGCATGCACACGTGGAAAGCGCCACCATTACCACCCAGTTCAATGTCAAAGGTGGTGACGATCACGACTTCGTTAGGGGTGGCAATATTGGCGAACTGCGGGTTCATCTCGGAACGGACAAATTCGAAAGTCAGTTTGTACACGGATTCCCATGCCTGTGAATAGGTCTCGAACACCACGGCGAGCATTTTCTGGATGATGCGCTGTTCGGTCTGAGTGAACTCGCGACCCTCAACCCGGGTATGGAAACGTCCGTCTCCGCCAAACATGCTGTCAACTACCAGAAATACCAGATTCGGATCAAAAATAAACAGGCCGTTGTTGCGCAGAGGCTTGGCCTGAATGATGTTTAGATTGGTCGGGACGGGCAGGTTGCGGATGAATTCTCCGAATTTCAACACTCGAACGGGGCCTACCGAAATTTCCGGAGTACGTCTAATAAAATTGAACAAGCCGATACGAAACAGACGGGCAAAACGCTCGTTGATGATTTCCATGGTGGGCATGCGCCCACGCACGATGCGTTCCTGTGAAGCAAGATTATAGGGGCGTACCTCTCCGGCTTTAGCTTCAGGATTGTCCTTGACTTCATCCGCTTCGCCATTGACTCCCTTGAGCAGGGAGTCGACTTCATCTTGTGAGAGGAATTCGTTCATTTTGTCATTGAATAATGAATGAAGTGAACAGCACTTCCGCGACGCCCTTCTTGCTGTGGGATGATTCGGGGATTTTTTCGGTTTTCCCATCTTCGCCTGGATGGGAAGTCTGTATGGGGGGGGCAACTTTACGCAAACCCATCACGAATTCGACATTCTCCTTGATTTGCTGCGCCAGTACTTCCTTGCCTTCAATGGTGGAGAGCTCGGAGGCGCGCTTGCTTTGAAGTAACATATTGATTCTATGCTTTATTTCAGGATTTCTCTCTTTGGCTTTTTCTTCGAGTTCAGGCTTGCTGAGCTTGATGGAGATTTCGACCTGCAACATGCGATCCGCTTCTTCCTGAACCAGGTTGGCGGTAAAAGTACCTAACTCGACAAATTTAGGCGGCACCTTGGGGTGTGCATCATCATCCTCTTCTTCTTCATCACCAGCGTCTTCGACTTTGGCTGCATGTTTATCCGGATGAGCAGGCTTCATCATAAAGTAAGCGGCAGCTCCTCCTCCTGCCAGAAGAACGACGGCAGCGATAATAATGATGAGCATCTTTTTGCTCTTGGGCGGCTGATCACCGGCAGGTGCGGCTGGTTTTGCTGGTTTGGACATTTTTTATATTTCCCTTTCGATGCTTGAATTATTAAAAACAAATGAGTCCGGTGAGGACCCGATTAGGGCTGATTTATCCCGCTATATCAATCCTTCGTCACGGACATATCTACTCATCAACGCTCAGGCGAAGGTGTCTACCATGCCGTTATGACGTCGTGTTGCAACAGGCACAGCAGCGCTTGCTACATCCTGTACCGGTTCTTCAGTCTGTGTTCTGTTATTGGCGCGCTGTTGCATGAAATTGCCCGCATTGCTCTCGCGCGGTGATTGGTCGTTGACCGTCGCATTGCCCAGCATGATACCGTTTTCGGCAAAACTTTCACGAAGTTTAGGTAAAGCATTTTCAATTGCCTCACGAACAGCGCTATGTGCCGAGCTGAAAACCGCACTTGCCTGATTGTCTGTAACCGTCAAAACAACGCTCATCGGCCCCAGTTCGGGCGGATTTAAATGCAATTCGGCGACCTGATTTTGTTGCGTGCTTACCCAGTTAATTTTTTGCGTAAATTCTTCAGGCCAGGCGTGGCTGCCCAGCGGGGCGGCTATGCTAGCTTGATTGTTGGCCGGCTGTGGTGCAGGCGCTTGGAGTGCAGGAGGCTGGAGTGCAGGAGGCTGGAGTGCAGGAGGCTGGGATGTGGCGAACAGCGTGTCTGCGCCCGCCGGTATCACCTCTGGGCGGATGGGTTCGGGTTGAGTAAGATTAGCCGGCACTGCAGCCGTAGCCGTTGCATCTAACGGCATTGCGGGAGGCAAAGATGCAAGGTCTGGCTTGGCTTGAATGGTCGAACCAGTCGCGCTGCTGCGAAGCACCGTTTCCTGAACCGGTGCGGGTGTAACGGGTAGTGTCTGTACGCCAAACAGCATGGCGGCGAGCGGGTTGGCCGCCTGATCGGCGGGCGCGACCACCAAGGGCTCTGCGTTATCCGCCTTGTTGCGGGACGGGGCCGTTTGAAAGCTGCTGATTAGTAATTCAGGAAGCGGGGCGATGGGCAATATCGGCTCTGCGGTGACATTCAGCTGATCGGCTATTTGTCTGGCCAGCAAACTGCCAAACGGATCATTAGGTAATTTACCCTGTTTGCCGGTTAACGCTGAATTGTCGTTTTGCACAGCGCCTGTGTCACTCTTGGTGAGTTTGTTTTTTGCATTTGCCGGAGGTAATGTAACTATCTGATTAATCATGATATTTCCTCTTGATTTGTGCGGCGCAGCCCGCTTTGACTACGCAACCTATTTTAATGGCATCTGGCATGATTAGCACCGCTTGCCAGTTGCTTTTGCTAAATTCATTTGTTGTGCTCATCAGTTTGTTGCATTTTAAATGTGGTTGACCTGCCGGTATGTTCATCCATGGCGCGCTGTTCGAGTTTTGCCTCTACTTTTTGTTGTGTTTCAACGTGTCTTTGTTGCAAGGTGTCAAAGGACTTCAACTTGCGTTGAGTCGCATTAAAGTCGCTGCGGCCGGCTTGAGTCGACTGTTTGCTTTGCTCGACGGCTTTCATCTGTTGAGCGATAGCAGCGTCCAATTTATAGATGAATTCCTGAAAATTGCGCAATATCGTCGGGTCCACGCTTTGTTGACAGGCCTGTTGCATGCGGGTCTGATAGTCCTTGCGATAGGCCTGTAAAGTATCCAGTTGCGTTTCTGAGTCGTGTTGCTGTTTATTCAGTTGGCCCAGGCGGCGTGTGGCGGTATCGTTGCTCATTTGCGCTAAATTGAGCAAAGGCTGTAAGCGAAAGTGCTTGGTCATGATCGACTACCGTTAATGGATGGGGGCGAATAAGGCCGCCAATTGAGTGATGCTGGAATCGTAGGTTTCGCGTTGATTCATGCCCTGTTTTAAAAACTGTTCAATTCTCGGGTAGAGCCTGATTGCTTCATCGAGCAGCGGGTCGCTGCCGTTAATATAAGCGCCTACGCTGATTAAATCGCGGTTGCGCTGGAAGTGGGCATAGAGTTGCTTGAAACGTTGTGCCAGCGCTGCGTGCTCAGGTGTCGCAAGGTGCGACATGACGCGGCTGATTGAGGCTTCAATATCGATGGCAGGATAGTGTCCTTGCTCTACCAGGCGGCGGGACAGGACGATATGGCCATCCAGAATCGCGCGCGCGCTATCCGCGATTGGATCTTGTTGATCGTCTCCTTCGGTGAGAACGGTGTAAAAAGCCGTGATGGAACCGCTGCCCACCAGTCCGTTGCCGGCACGCTCCACCATCTGCGGTAGTTTGGCAAATACCGAGGGCGGATAGCCTTTTGTGACCGGGGGCTCGCCGACTGCCAGCGCGATTTCTCGTTGTGCCATGGCATAGCGCGTGAGTGAGTCCATGATCAATAAAACATTTTTCCCCTGATCGCGGAAATGTTCGGCGATGGTGGTGGCATAGGCTGTGCCTTGCAGACGCATCAGCGGTGATGTGTCTGCAGGTGTGGCAACGATCACCGAGCGTGCCAAACCTTCCTTTCCAAGGATGTCATTGATGAATTCTTTTACTTCGCGTCCGCGTTCACCGATCAGGCCGACAACGGTGACATCCGCGCTGGTGTAGCGAGCCATCATGCCGAGCAATACGCTTTTGCCGACACCGCTGCCGGCAAACAGGCCCATACGCTGACCACGGCCTACGGAGAGCAATGCGTTGATGGCGCGTACTCCCACATCCAGCGGCGTATCTATAGAGGCGCGTTCCAGAGGATTGAAAGGACGGCTTTGCAGTGGTCCGAATGCGGTTTCCGGCAGGGGGCCCAGTTGATCTAGCGGTTTGCCTGCGCCATCGAGCACACGTCCTAACAGCATTTCACCGACCGGAAGATGTTTGGCCCGGTCAGAGACGCGCCGTCGCAGCGGTTTGCGCTGACTACCTAGTGTCAACACATGGGCAGGTTCAATCGGGATCACGCTAGCGCCGGGAACCAGACCATATACATCGTTTTCCGGCATTAAAAATAGACGCTCCCCTGAAAAACCCACTACTTCAGCTTCTATGGTGTTATTGGGCATGTGAATTGCACAGGTGCTGCCAACCGGCATTTTCAACCCTACTGCTTCCATCACCAAACCGGTTACCTTGGTTAAATGGCCGCTCAGAGGCATCACATTGCAGCTGGCAACGTATTCCTGACCTTCGGCAAAAAAAGCCTGCCAGCGCTGGCTGTGGGGGTTGGGGGTTGCAGGAGTCGGGATGTCGGTTTCAGTGGGTGGTTCTGTTGCCGGTGGCAGGTCTAGGTCGTCAGCCATGATTTATCCTGACCAATAGATTCGACGATTTGTTTCCAGCGCGTCGGATTGGTCGCATCAATATGGCTGTGAGCGGTTTCTACCCGGCAGCCACCGGACTCAATTTGCGCATTGGGAAAAATTTTCCATCCTGAGGCGGAAAGTTGCTCGCCGAGGAGTTTTTTAACCAGGTCAGCATCTTCAGGGCTGAGCAGCAAATGGGCGTTTTGGTTAAATTGAGGTAAGCCGCTGATAGCGGTGCTGACTATTTTAAGAATAATTTCAGGTTTAATTTTTAAAGTCTCAACGACCATTTTGTGCGCAATTTCCAGCGACAGGCTCAGCAGGGATAAAGCCAGTTGATCATCTACCTGATTGAGTGCTACTTGCAGACTTTGCATTAACTGATTAATTTGCACGGCCTCCGCTTGCGCTTGTTGCCCGCCGGCTGCATAGCCAGACTGATAACCGGCGTCATAACCTGCCTGATGACCGTCTGTTTGACCTTGCTCATAGGCTTTTTGTCGAATCTGCAGTAGTTCGTCGGCAGCTTGTTTTTCAGCATCCAGTCTGGCCTGTGGAGAAATTTCTACCGGTTTGCTGATGACAGGAATGCTGGCTTTCGGTGCAGGTATAGGATCGAAGGAGGCGAGCTCCCAGCGTTCAAAGGCGGTGAGTTGTTCCTTGGGTATGATGGTGCCGCCGCTGGTCGTTTTTGCGTTTACTTTTGGCGAAAATTGCCTGAAGCTGTCATCAGACGTAGGCATCTTCATCTCCCTTACCGCCTAGTGCAATCTGACCTTCATCAGATAACCGCTTGACAATCTTGAGAATTTCTTTTTGATTCGATTCGACTTCGCTCAGTTTGACCGGGCCTTTCGATTCCAGATCCTCACGCATCATCTCGGCTGCACGTGAAGACATATTCTTGAAGATCTTCTCGCGCAATTCTTCGCTGGCACCCTTCAGGGCAACAATCAGCGATTCAGATTGAACTTCACGCAAAATCAACTGGATGCCACGGTCGTCGATATCCAGCACATTTTCGAAGACAAACATCTTGTCCTCGATCTTCTGTGCCAGCTCAGGATCAAAGCTGCGCACTTTGTCCATCATTTCAGCTTCCAGCGCGCCGCCCATGAAGTTGAGGATTTCAGCCGCCGTTGAGATACCGCCTTTGAGGTTCTTCTTGTTCGTTGTGCCGCCGCTCATCAGTTTGCTCAGCACATCGTTGAGCTCGCGTAGTGCGACAGGTTGCACGCCATCCAGCGTGGAGATGCGCAGCAAGACATCGCTGCGGGTGCGTTCGGACAGCATCTTCATGATGCTGGCGGCCTGATCTGGTTCCAGATGAACCAGAATGGTGGCGATGATCTGCGGATGTTCGTTGCCTATCATTTCCGCGACCGCGCCCGGATCCATCCATTTGAGACTTTCGATGCCGCTGGTGTCGCTGCTGTGCATGATACGATCGAGCAGTCCGGCTGCCTTGTCGTCGCCCAGTGCCTTGGTCAGCATGTTGCGTATATAACCTTGTGAATCCATGCCTATGGTGGTCTTTTCGGCGGCAGCGAGCAGGAATTCATGAAAAACCAGCGCGATCTGGTCGCGCGTCAGATTTTTTAGGGTCACCATCGCCGCACTGATCTTTTGGACTTCTTTCGGGCCCAGATATTTGAGTACCTCGGCGGCTTCGTTCTCGCCCAATGTCATCAGGAAAATTGCACTATTTTGTACGCCATCACTCATTGCCATTCACCCAGTCTTTAATGACACTCGCAACAATTCGCGGATCCTGCATGGCGATCTGTCGAGCAATGTTAAGGTTTTGCTCATAAGGTTCTACAGGAGGTTTGTACTGGCCGGCTTCCGCTTCGGCCGCGGCCGCAGCCGCTGCTTCCTCCTGGGTCATGGCAATAGGCTCGCCATTCTCGTCGACCGCAACTTCTTCGTCTTCGCCTCCTTCTGTCTCGCTCTTGGTTTCTTCTTCAGGTTTGGGCGGTTCCATAGGACGGAAAGCTGGTTTGATGACTCCGAAGACGATGATCAGCATCACCACTGCGATGATCAGATATTTGGCGATCTGTTTAGCCAGCTCTATCATTTCCGGCTGCTTCCAGAGCGGGGCTTCGGCAACGGCTTCCTCTTTGTTAAAGGCTGCATTTTGCACATTCAGACTATCGCCACGCGCAGGGTCGAAACCGACAGCATCTTTCACCAGATTGTCTATTTGCGCTTTTTCTACATCTGTCAGCGGGACAACGGTGACTTTTCCTTTAGCATCTGTGACTTTGCGGTTGTTGACTACCACAGCCACGGACAGACGCTTGATCATGCCGACCGGAAGGATGGTGTGGCTGATAGTGCGGTCGACTTCAAAATTAACGGTGTTTTCCTTGTGCAGGTTGTCAATTTTTGCCGTGTTCGCCGGATCGGTGCCGGGTGGCGGCGAGACAATAGGGGCTGTAGCCGGAACCGGAGGTTGGTTGGACAAGGCGCCGGGAACGCCGCTGGCATTAATGCCGGAACCGTTGAGCGTTTCAAGATTCTGCAGGCTGCGGATGCTGCCGGTGCCGGGATTTTGATTGGGTTTGTAGATTTCAGCCGTTTGTTCCGTATGGGCAAAATCGATATTAGCGGTGACTTGCGCGCGCACATTGTTTTCGCCCAGCAGCGGGGTGAGTATGTCCTCTACGCGCTTGATATAGTTTTGTTCGATTTGCAGGACATATTTGAGTTGCTTGGCGTTCAGGCCTAAACCGTTGTCGTCTTGCGTCGCGCTGAGCAGTGAGCCTTCCTGGTCGACGACGGTGACGTTTTTATCCGACATTTCCGGTACGCTGCTGGATATCAGGTGCACGATGGCGGAAACCTGAGCCGAGTCGAGCACACGACCGGGGTGTAGTGTCAGTACCACCGAGGCGCTGGGTTTTTGTTGCTCTTTGATAAAAACGCTAGGTTTTGGAATAGCCAGATGTACGCGGGCGGAAGAGACAGTGCCTATGCTTTGCACCGAGCGTGCCAGTTCGCCCTCCAGTGCCCGCTGGTAATTGATTTGTTCGGCAAATTGCGTGATGCCGAATTTCTGGTTTTCCATCAGTTCAAAGCCGACCGTGCCGCCTTTGGGCAACCCTTGTGACGCGAGTTTCAAGCGCGCTTCATGCACCTGTGCGGCCGGAATCATCAAGGCGCCGCCGCCATCGGTGAATTTGTACGGGATGTTAAGTTGTTGCAATGATTCTATGATGGCGCCACCATCGCGATCGGACAGATTGCTGTATAAGATGCGATACTCGGGCGCTTGTCCCCACAACCATGAACCGACCAGCATGGCGAGAATAGCGGCAATGCCAAAAGCAACGCCCATTTTTTGCTGGGTCGTGAGCAACTCAAACCTGCCCATTGCGGTGGTGGGCGCGGTTGCGGGATTTGCGATAATTTCTTGTTCTGTCATGATGATTGCAGACTACACCTAAAAGCCACGGGGACAGTATGCGCATTATCCATTTACTCTGTGGTTTTAAAGGCGGGAATAAAGGGAAAATCCTACGCCTGTTCTTTTGATGTTGAGTGTGTTTGTTTGATATTGTGTGATCACTGTAAAATTGGCTTATGGCCGGTGGTTAGTCGCGGTTGAGTTGGCTGCCGGCCATACGTTGCGGGCTACTGGCAAGTTTAAGGAGTGAACGATGAGCAATATTTCAGCAGTGGATGGATTGTTGTCGCAAATGCGCGTGGCTGCAGCGGCGGCAGGGTTGCGTGAACCGGCGCCTTTGACGCCATCGGCTAATAAGGTAGATTTTTCCAATGTGTTAAAAAATGCCCTGGATGGCGTGGCTCAGTCGCATGAGAAATCAGAAACTCTGCAAAAGGCGTTTGTGATGGGTGATGATAAGGTGAGCCTGAGCGACACCATGATCGCCATGCAAAAGGCCGGTATCAACTTTCAGGCCACCGTTCAGGTGCGCAACAAGGTGGTGCAGGCATACAACGACATCATGAATATGCAGGTTTAAGCTGATTACAGCTGATGGTGTGTGCGTTAGATTTTATCTAACATATTGATTTTTAAGTAAATTTTACATAAAATGCTATCAGATAAATCTATCCTGATTACCGGTGGTACCGGTTCCTTCGGTAAAGCCTTCGTTAAAACTGTGTTGCAGCGTTACCCTGCGATTAAACGACTGGTCGTTTTTTCACGGGACGAGCTCAAACAGTTCGAAATGGCGCAGCAGTTTCCGGAAAAACAATATAAGGCGATACGTTATTTCATCGGCGATATCCGCGACGAATCTCGTCTGCGTCGAGCCTTGGAAGGGATAGATATCGTGATTCATGCGGCTGCCTTGAAGCAGGTGCCGGCTGCTGAGTACAATCCTTTTGAATGTATCAAGACGAATGTGCTGGGTGCGCAAAATCTGATTGAAGCCTGTCTGGATACCGGCGTGGCGCGCGTGGTTGCCCTGTCGACCGATAAGGCTGCCGCTCCCATCAATTTGTACGGCGCAACGAAACTTTGTTCAGACAAACTGTTTGTTGCGGCTAACAACATCGTAGGAAATCGCGATCTGCGCTTTAGCGTGGTGCGCTATGGCAATGTGATGTGCAGTCGCGGTTCGGTGATTCCATTTTTTCTGGATAAAAGAAGCAGTGGTGTATTGCCGATCACCGATCCTGACATGACCCGATTTAACATCAGCCTGCAAGATGGCGTGGACATGGTGTTGTGGTCGCTGGAGAACGCCTGGGGAGGGGAGGTGCTGGTTCCCAAGATCCCTTCCTATCACATCACCGATGTCGCAGAGGCGATCGGCCCTGAGTGTGAGTATCCGGTGGTAGGCATACGTCCGGGAGAAAAGATACACGAGGAGATGATCACTTCCAGCGACAGTCTGAACACGGTGGATTTGGGTAAATATTATGCGATTTTGCCGGTCGGCGCTAAATATACCCGTGAGGAGTACTGCGAGCAGATGAATGCCCAACCGGTTGCCACAGGTTTCAGTTATTGCAGCGGCAGCAACACTGATTTTTTAACTGTGGAGCAATTGCGCAGTTTGATTCAGTCTGAAATAGACCCGACGCATCGCGCCTGACCGCATGAATACCATACCTTACGGTCGTCAGGATATTTCAGAAACTGATATTCAGGCTGTGGTAGATGTGTTGCGTTCGGACTATCTGACACAGGGGCCGGTCGTTCCCGCCTTCGAGGCTTGTCTGGCGGATTATTGCGGTGCGGGGCATGCGGTAGCGGTGAACAGTGCGACCAGCGCCCTCCATATCGCCTGTCTGGCGTTGGGCGTGGTGCCGGGTGATTGTGTCTGGACCACGCCGATCACCTTTGTGGCCAGCGCCAACTGTGCGCTTTACTGCGGTGCGACGGTCGATTTCGTGGATATCGATCCTGTCACCTACGATATGAACATAGGCTGTCTGACGGAAAAATTACAACACGCGCAGCGTCGCGGTGTTTTGCCCAAGGTGGTGATTCCTGTGCATATGGCAGGACAGCCTTGTGATATGGCCGCTATTCACGCCTTGAGTCTGCAATACGGATTTAAAATCATCGAAGATGCCTCGCATGCGATAGGCGGAAAATATCGCGGAGAGCCTGTCGGTAACTGCCGTTACAGCGATATCACGGTGTTCAGTTTTCATCCTGTTAAAATTATCACGGCGGGTGAGGGGGGGATGGCGCTCACCAATGAAGCTCAGTTAGCTAAACGCATGCGTTTGTTGCGCAGTCACGGTATTACCAGTGACTTAGATGACATGGATGCCAGACCCTCTGATGAAATCTGGAATTACCAGCAGATTGCGCTGGGATTCAACTATCGCATGACAGATATACACGCCGCGCTCGGCTTGAGCCAGATGCAGCGGCTGGACGATTTTGTTGCTAAACGTCATGAAATTGCTAAGCGCTATGACCAGTTGCTCGCCGGTATGCCTGTTGTGACGCCCAGACAGCATACGGATGGTTATTCCAGTTTTCACTTATATGTGATTCGCTTAATGCGCGATGAAATCAGTCTGACGCAACGTGAAGTGTTTGTTGCTTTGCGATCGGCTGGCATTCTGGCCAATTTGCATTACATCCCGGTTTATCGTCAGCCCTATTATGAAAGAATGGGTTTTGTAAAAGGCTATTGCCCTGAGGCCGAACGGTATTTTACGGAGGCGGTTAGCATACCGTTGTATCCGGCACTGACCGTAGCGGAGCAGGAGCGCGTCGTCTCTGCGTTGTGTGCAGCGGTGAAAAAATGAGAATTGCTGTCATTCCCGCGCGTGGTGGCAGTAAACGCATTCCACGGAAAAATATCAATATTTTTTGTGGTAAGCCTATGATCGCCTGGTCGATTGAGGCCGCGCAGGTATCCGGTCTGTTCGATCATATTCTTGTATCGACTGATGATGAAGAAATTGCCGGAGTGGCGAGACAGTGGGGGGCGGAAGTCCCGTTTATGCGCCCGGAAGAACTGTCTAATGATTTCGCCGGTACAACCGAAGTTATAGCCCATGCGACCCGCTGGGCACTGGATCAGGGATGGAGTGTTGAGGCTGTGTGTTGCCTTTATGCGACTGCGCCGTTTGTTCAAATTGCGGACCTTAAACGGGGATGGGAGGCACTGGTCGAGGGGCAATGGGCCTATGCCTTCACAGTGACAGATTTTGCATCCCCCATTTTTAGGTCATTCAGGACAACGCCTGAGGGCGGGTTGGAGATGTTCTTTCCGGAGTATTTTGAGACGCGTTCGCAGGACTTACCGAATGCACTGCACGACGCGGGACAGTTTTATTGGGGGCGGACGGACGCTTGGCTGGAGAATATACGTATTTTTGATCGATATTCAGTACCTGTGATGATACCGCGCTGGCGAGTGCAGGATATCGATAATCAGGATGACTGGATCAGAGCCGAATTGATGTTTAAGCAATTAACAGAGAGTGAATGATGAGCACTAATTATGCCACGCCTCAAGAGCAGTTCTGGGCCGGGGAGTTCGGTTCTGAATACATTGCCAGAAATGACGGCGCAAAGATGCTAGCCTCGAATCTTAATCTTTTGTCGGGCGCACTCAAGCAAGCTGGTCCGATTGCTTCCTGTCTTGAACTGGGAGCAAACATCGGGATGAATCTGAAGGCGCTACAACTTCTTTATCCGGGTATTCATCTAAAGGCTGTTGAAATCAATCCGGATGCGGCAAGATTGCTTGCTCACCTGATCGGGGAAGACAACGTATTTGAAGGATCAATTCTAGCGTATCCCGCCGTGGAACAAGTCGATCTGTGCATGGTTAGAGGTGTGCTGATACACATCAATCCTGACAAGCTGCCAGTTGTTTATGAAAAGATTTATCAATCTGCTCGTAGATATATATTGCTCGGCGAATATTACAATCCATCACCGGTTGCTATCACTTACCGGGGACACGCAGATCGTTTATTCAAACGAGATTTTGCTGGTGAGATGCTGGATAAGTATCCGGATTTACGACTGCTGGATTATGGTTTTGTATATCACCGGGATCCGGTTTTTCCCGATGACGACATTACTTGGTTTCTGATGGAGAAGTGTTGAAATCTATTCTTATTGTTGCGGCTCACCCTGACGATGAGGTGTTGGGCTGCGGTGGCACCATTGCCAAACTTGCCGATGAAGGCGCATGTGTTCATGTTGCATTTCTCGCCGATGGTGTTTTTTCGCGTGATGCAGAGAAAGATGATCAGCAGTCGGAGCTGGCCCATCGCAGGTTAGCTACACAGAGAGCGTGTGACATCTTAGGCGTGAAGTCGATTTTTTTCGGTGATTTTCCCGATAACCGTATGGACAGCATCGCGTTGCTCGACATTATCAAACCCGTCGAAGCGCTGATTACGAAGTATCAGCCCGACACGGTTTTTACTCACCATGCTGGTGATGTCAATATCGATCATCGCCGTACCCATGAAGCAGTTGTGACAGCCTGCCGCCCGCAATCCGGAATGCCGGTTAGAACTATATTGAGTTTTGAAGTGCCCTCCAGCACCGAATGGCAACTCCCCGGCAGTGCAGTAGTGTTTGCGCCAAACTGGTTTGTGGATATTTCAGTGACACTGGAGCGCAAGTTGGCTGCACTCGATGCTTATGCGCATGAGTTGCGTTCATGGCCTCACCCGCGTTCCCGGCAGGGGGTCGAATACCTTGCGCGCTGGAGAGGGGCTGCGGTAGGTGCAGATGCCGCAGAGGCTTTTGTGCTGGGGAGGAATTTGAGATGAAGGTCTATTTTCGTCTCGATTCTTCATTTCAAATGGGGGGAGGACATTTGATGCGTTGTCTGACGCTCGCTGTAGCCTTGCGAGAGCAGGGGGCGCAGGTTCGTTTTTTTTGCCGTCATGCGGTCGGTCACTTGATGGAAGCACTCCGTGAACAACATTTTCCTGTGACTGTGCTTTCTGTCTTGATTCAGACGGATCAGGACGATAGAGGTTATCCTTGGTGTGAAGGAGTGCAACGGGAAGATGCCGCGCAGACAATCCAAGCATTTGCTGAAGAGAGACCGGACTGGCTGGTAGTGGATCACTATGGGCTGGATATCGAATGGGAACGACGATTAAAACCCCATACGGGTAGGCTGATGGTAGTGGATGATTTTACAGGTCGTCATCATGACTGTGAGTTGCTCATCGATCAGAACTATTCAGCCGGTGGTGAGCTGCGCTACAACAGTCTAGTCCCTGCTTCCTGCAAAGTGCTATTGGGGCCCGGGTATGCCTTGCTCAGGAAAGAGTTCAAATCCTTGCGAGATATGTTGGGCGTGAGGCAAAATGGATTGAATAATATCCTGGTTTTTTTTACAGCAGGCGATGATCAGGGGGCTACCTTGAGAGCAATGCGGGGGATTGAATTATTCGGCCACGTAGTTCGAGTTGAGGTCGTTGTCGGGCGGGAAAATCCCGATCTTGAAGAGATCAAAGCGCACTGTGAGAGACAGGGATGGGGCTATCACTGCGAGATTAACTATATGCCGAAGTTAATCGCACAGGCCAATTTGGTGATCGGTGCAGGAGGTTCCAGCAACTGGGAGCGATGCGCGCTGGGCGTGCCGGCACTAGTGGTTATTCTTGCTGAAAATCAAGCGCTGATTGCCCGTGAGTTGGATTGCGCAGGAGTGGTGTGCAATTTGGGATGGAGTTCTCAAGTGATGGCGGAGGATTATGCTGCTGCATTAAAGATGATGGACTCTCAACGACTCGCGGAGATGTCGGCTCGGGCTTTGCAATTGGTGGATGCGGTTGGGGCTCATCGAGTGGCTGAAGTCATGATTTAATCGTATTTTTTTGGTTTTTAAATAAAAATAAATATGTCTTCTCAAGTTAATTTATTTGCTATCGATGATCGATGTATTGGTGTTGATCATCCTCCTTATTGCATTGCGGAAGTTGGCATCAATCACAACGGTGATATTGAACTTGCTAAACGGATGATAGAGGCCGCCCACGCGGCAGGGGCTGATGCGGTAAAGTTTCAAACTTTTCGAGCTCAGGAGTTTTGCGGCGATGATGCGCAGACTTTTACCTATCAGTCACAGGGTAAAACAGTGACCGAGTCGATGTCGGCTATGTTCGCTCGTTATGAATTCCCCCCCGAGGTCTGGCGGGAAATCAAAGCGCACTGCCAATCTGTCGGTATTACATTTTTTTCTACGCCTCAAAATAACAGTGATCTGCAGTTGCTGCTGAATGTCGGCGTGCCAGCAATTAAAGTTGGCTCGGATGATTTCACTAATCTACCGTTGTTGCGCGACTATGCCCGCTCCGGGTTGCCAATTATTCTTTCCTGCGGGATGAGTGATCTGGCGGAAGTGCATCAGGCGCTGGAAGCGGTGGGTTGGTTTGATGGATACCCGATGGCCTTGTTGTTGTGTACTTCTCAGTATCCAACGCCGCCTGAAGATGTCAATGTGGCGAAGCTCACTACCTTGCAGCAAGCTTTTCCGGGATTGTTGGTCGGATTTTCAGACCACACGCAAAGCGCACTGGCGGCCGCAGTAGCGCTTGCTCGCGGTGCACGGATTTTTGAGAAGCATTTTACGCTGAGTCATGATTTGCCCGGTCCCGATCACTGGTTTTCTGAAGAACCGGCCGGGTTGGCTGAGTGGATTGCCACCATACGCCGTGTGGATGTGATGCTGGGGCAGCCCTTTGTTCGTCCCACCCAAGCCGAGCAGGCAATGCGATTGATTGCGCGCCGTAGTGTCGTCGCCTTGCGGGATATCCACCCTGGAGAGGTTTTAGATGATGTCAATGTCGGGCTGAGGCGTCCCGGGGGCGGTTTGACGCCTGATATGATAGGCCTCGTGCTCGGTTTAACAGCGACTCGCAATATTAACAAAGGCGAAAAATTGGCGTTGGGAGATATGCGTCAATGAGTGATCATCCTGATAAGGCTATGCTTCAAGCTTGGTTCACGCGGCTGAGTGACTTTCCTGAAAATCGTTTTCATCCGCTGGTTTGGATCGTGGGCGAGCCGGAGATAGGTGAAAATGTCTACATAGGCGGACTGTCCGAAGTAAACGCCAAGGGAGCGCGGGTAAAGATTGGAAACGGATGTGATATTGCTTCTTTTGTAACGATTAATTGTGCGGACTCTCACCGGAAATGCATCGGTTTGTCGGATGAGGTAGAGCGCGGGGATATTCTGATAGAGGATCACGTCTTTATCGGTTCTCATTCTGTTGTCAAAGGAGGGGCTAAAATCGGTCACCATTCGGTTATTGCGGCAGGCACGATAGTCGGTGCCATTGAGGCGCCGCCTTACTCTTTGATTGTGGGCAATCCGGCAATTGTCAAACCTGGATATTATCTGAATCAAGTCGAGTCCGGACATGATTCCCCATAACAGACCGACGCTGGGACCGGATGAGCAAGCCGCTGCCGCTCGAGTGATTGAAAGTGGGTGGGTCGCTCAGGGGTCTGAAGTCAACGCGTTTGAAAATGAACTCTGTCGTTTCTTTAATCTACCCGACGGGCATGCGGTAGCTGTTTCCAGTGGTTCTGCCGCTCTTTTTTTGGCTTTGTGGGCGTTGAATGGGAAAGACAAGCGGGTTGGTATTCCTGTTTACTCCTGTTCTGCATTACGTAATGCAGTTGGCATGATAGATGGACAAAGTATATACCTCGATTGTGAAGCTAATAGCCCGAATCTCGATTTCGTTGCAGTTGAACGCGCCGAGTTAGATATCTTGATTGCGCCATCGATGTTTGGATTACCTGTCAAACTTCCATTGCACCGGACTTACAAACTGATCGAAGACTTGGCGCAATCTATCGGGGCATGTGTCGGGAACGAAAAAATCGGCTTGCGCGGTGAACTAGGCATCTGTTCGTTTTATGCAACTAAATTGATGACGACGGGTGGCCAAGGTGGCGCGGTGATTAGTCGCGACAAAGCGTTGATTGATCTGATTCGCGACTATCGGGAATTTGATTGCCGTAATGACAGGCAATTTCGTTTCAATTTTCAGATGACTGACTTGCAAGCGGCTGTAGGGCGCGTGCAACTCGCACGTCTGCCTAGTTTTATCGAGACTCGTGAAAAATGGTATTCCATGTACAAATTAGCCGGGTTGAGTATTCTGTCCGATACGAGCACCGAGGTTCAGCCGGTGCGCTACCGCATTGTGATGAGAACTCGTCATCCAAATCGGGTTATTGAAGCGCTTAATACAGCGGGAATTCGTGCGATTGTGCCTATTGAGGAGTGCGAATTGTTGGATGGAACTACGGATTATCCGGCTGCGGTGGCGCTGGCAAACTCATCGGTCTCGTTGCCTGCTTGGCCTGGTTTAAAAGAAGAGGACGTGTTGAAAATTACGCGTATAGCGGGGGAGTTTGCGTGATTCTGAGTGCGCATCAGCCGGCTTACTTGCCCTGGCAGGGTTATTTCGACAAAATTGCCCGATCGGACGTGTTCGTTTATCTCGATACCGTACAGTTTGAGAAGAATAGTTTTATTAATAGAAATCAGATTAAGACGCCGCAAGGCGCATTGTGGTTGACGATACCCGTGAAAACCCGGGGGCACACTAGTGCGACTATGCGTAGCACAGAGATCGATGACAGTCAGCCTTGGCGCAAAAAACACCTGAAGGCGATAGAAATGAATTACCGGAAAGCCCCGTGTTTTGATGAGCGGTTCACTAAAATTGAGCAACTGCTTAACTTTCCGGAATCAAATTTGGCTGAATATTGCTTGCATCAGCTCGAATTTTGGCTGGCTGAACTGGCTATTGATACTTGTATTGTCCGCTCAAGTCAGCTGTCAATTTCCAGTGCAAAATCAGATTTAGTACTTGATTTGTGCAAGTATTATAAGGTGACACATTATTTGTCTGGAGCGCTGGGACGTGACTATCTGGTTGAAGATGATTTTTGCAAGGCGGGTATAGTTATCGAATATCAGCGTTATCAGCCTGTCTCCTATCCTCAATTATGGGGGGATTTTATTCCCTATCTGGGTATTCTGGACAGTTGGATGAACGGTGCTGTGTTGTCAATTTCAAGGAGATAAGCATGGGGTTTTCACCTGAATGGGATGTGCGCTATTCGGAAAATACGCATCTGTCTATCTGGCCATGGTCTGATTTGGTCAGTTATTTTAATCGTTATGTGCAGCCTGTTTCGCCTGAGACGAAGGTGCTGGAAATTGGTTTTGGCGCGGGTGCTAATATTCCATTTTTTAAAGCGAAGGGTGTCAATTACAGCGGGATAGAGGGTAGCCAGTCTATTTATGCAAAGGTATCCCAATCTTTTCCCGAACTGAAAGAAGCGCTTTATCTTGGTGATTTTTTATCCTTTGATTTTAAAGATAAATATGATGTCGTGGTCGATCGAGCTTCCATGACTCATAACTCGACCTGTGCGATCAAAGAAGGCTTGACTCATCTGTCCGACCATCTTCAGCTAGGTGGAAAATATATAGGGATAGATTGGTTTTCAACGTGCCATGCTGACTATCAGTCTGGTAAGTCAGTCGATGAGTTCACCAGAACCAATATGACAGAAGGTCAATTTGTTGGTGTCGGGCATGTCCACTTTTCTACGAAAGAACATATTTTGGAATTGTTTTTGGGTGCAGGTCTGCGTATTACGAGGCTGGAGCACAAAAAAATTCATTTAGAAATTCCTGATGCAGGACATGTGTTTGCCTCGTGGAATTTGGTTGCTGAGAAAACGTGAGATTTTCATTGCAACGATGGTAATAATTCGGAAACCTGTTGTATTGTCTCACTCCAAGCTTGGTTCCAAGGCCGGTTAAAATACTTCATTGTAGGAAACCAAGGGGTGTGATCTGTGCCATGAACTTCCCAAGTCGCACCGTAGCTCATCACACATGTGTCGATTCCCAGTGCGGCTGAAATTGTAGCAACCGCTGTCGGAGCTGAAATTACCAGATTGAGTGCCTGTATGAGTGCGGCGGTCTCGTCCAGATCATTGTACATGTCAATCTCTCTAAATTCATGCAGGGGGATGCCGAATTGCGCCCTAGCCTCGTTCAGTTCCGCGCTGCATTCATCATACTGGAGGTTGATGAAATGTACGCCTGGGGTGGAAAAAATCGGCCCCCACTGTTCAAGTGTTGTGTAGTGCAGGTTGCGTTCTCCCTTTTTCATGCTGCTACGCCAGCAAAAACCGATTTTAGGTTCAGATCCGAGTTGATCGAGTCGCAACTTCCAGTAATCTACGCGCGTCTGATCGGGCACCAGATAAGTTCGTTGATAGGGAAAGCTTGCCAGATCAGGGCGCAGCCATTGCGCTAGCGATCCTGCTGCACAGTGGTAATCAATTTTTTCGTCAGTTAGCAGTGATTCGCTTTTTGGAATCAGTTGCGCATCTGGAAAGGATCGGGAAAACAGCGATAGGAGTTTAGGTGCGCACTCGATGATACATCGTTCAGCTTGTCGTGTGATCTCAGCATACATACTGGCGAACATGATTTCGTCGCCGATGCCTTGTTCTCCCCAAATCAGTATGGACTTTTGGGAGAGTTTTTCTCCTGACCAATAGGGGGTTAGCGGGAATCTGTTTCTGTTGATGCAGGTCCTAAATTCATGGTTTGCCCATCCATCCTGCAGTTGTCCGCAAGATAGTTGTGAATATCCTAGGTTGTATCTGGCCATTGTGTAGTCTGGTTGAAGCGTCAGCGCATTGTTGTAGCAGACTTGTGCTTTGATTGCGTGACCTTGGGACTGCAGGGTATTGCCGAGGTTGTTGTGCGCTACCGCTAAGTTGGGGTTAATTGCTAAGGCTCGCTGGCAACTTTCTATCGACTGGTCAAGCTGACCTAGTTCTTTGAGGACGCCACCCAAATTGCTGTGCGCATCTGCATAATCCGGTTTGAGTTCCAAGGCGTGGTGGCAACTGCTTATTGCCTCATCGAAGTGTCCTAGTTCTCTTAATGCATTGCCAAGATTGTTGTGTGCTTCAGCATAGGTGGGATTGATGTTGAGTGCACAGCGGAAACACAGGACAGCATCATCCAATTGGTTGAGTTCTTTAAGTGTGGCACCAAGATTGTTGTGTGCTGCAGCATAGTCGGGTTTAAGTTTGATCGCTTGCCTGTAACAGGCTTCTGCTTCGACTAAGCGTCCTAAGTCTTTTAGCGTATTGCCAAGATTGCTGTAGGCTTCTGCAAAGGCGGGTTTAATTTTTAATGCGCTACGATAACTTGCTTCTGCATCGTTTAACCGTCCCAAATGTCTGAAGGTGACACCTAAATTGCAATAAGCGTCTGCATTGTCAGGTTTGCTTACAATGACGCGCTGGTAAAGGGTGGCAGCTTCTGCCATGCGCCCCATGAGCTGTAAGGTATTGGCTAGATTGTTGAGTGATTCCGTATCAGAGGGTAAAAGCTCCACCGCTCTCTGCATAGCTATTACAGCTTCAGTGTTTTGACCGATTTGTTTGTAAACTGCACCTAAAGCTTTCCATCCGTACGCCTCCAGTGGATAGCGTTCGGTCATTTGACGGGACTGAGTAAGTGCCTCTGTATATTGCCCTTTGCTGAATAACAGCGCAAGGGCGTTTATTTCCTGAATCCCCGGGTGTTTTTTAATGTTTTTGGCTGCTTTTGAGTTTGCTTTTTGGGGTTTTGCAACAGTTGTAGTGGGGATGTCATTGGTTGTTTTTAATTGCAGCGCCAGTTTTTCTACGTCTTCACCTTCCAGCCCTTGTTGAATGGCAAGGGCGAGTATTTGTTCCGCTTCTTTGGCGTTGTTAGTCTGAATCAGCGCGTCGATGTAACTAATCCAGTATTGTCTTTGTTCGGGCTGCGCATTGAGTGCATTCAGGAAGCAGGATAATGCTGTTTTGGGTGAACCTGTTTGGTTGAGTAATACGCCGAGATTATGGTTGGCGTCGGGTTGGTTGGGGTCGAGGGCCAGTATGGCGAGATATAGATCCTTGGCCAGTTGCAACTGACCCGCTTGATGTTGGGTGATGGCCTGGTGTAAAGCTTGCTCTATTTCCAACTGAATGGATTGCTGCAAATTGAGTTTGATATTCATTTTTTCAGTTAAGCGAATTTTCGGTCGAAAGTAGTCGCGTTCGTAATTTGAGTTGATCAGCAAGGAGTTCTATTGTTTCGTCCCATGTATGATTCCATGTACGGTTGAAATATTTCAAGGTGGGGAACCAAGGCGTGTGGTCGGTACCGTGAGCTTCCCATGTTGTGCCGTAGCTCATCACCCATGTATCGACACCCAGTGCCGCTGCAATTGTACTTACAGCAGTCGGTGCTGAAATCACCAGATCTAACGCCTGTATGAGGGCAGCGGTCTCATCCAGATTGTTGTACATATCAATCTCTGTAAATGCATGCAGGGGCATGCTGAATTGTGCCTTGGCTTGATTTAGCTCTGAGCGGCATTCATCGTACTGGAGATTGATGAAATGTAAACCTTGCGTGGAAAAAATTGGCCCCCATTGATCGAGTGTTGTGTAGTGAAGAGTGCGCTCACCCGTGGCTAAACTGCTGCGCCAGCAAAAACCGATTTTAGGGCCGGGTCCGAGTTCGGTAAGTTGCATTCTCCAGTGGGCAACGCGCGCGGGATCGGGGGTCAGAAATGTATTTGTAAGCGGGAAGCTGGCAAGGTTCGGGCGCAACCACTGTGCTAGCGATCCTGCCGCGCACTGACAATCGAGGTCGTTCAATGTGGCCGGATGGGGTGGCTCGGTTTTGGCCACCACGGTGGCAGCGGGGAAGGAGCGGGTAAACAGCGGCACGAGCTTGGGCGCGCACTCGATCACGCAGCGCGCTGCCTGTGCAATGACTTCCGCATAGAGACTGGCAAAAATGATTTCATCCCCTATACCTTGCTCACCCCAGATCAAGATGGCTTTGCCGGTGAGACTTTCACCAGCCCAGTAAGGGTGACGGGAAAATCGTTTCCGATCAAGGCTATGGCGAAATTCGTGGTTTTTCCATCCTTCGCTCAGTTGCCCGCAAGACAATTGTGAAAATCCCAGATTCATCCGTGCGGCCGTAAAATCTGGCTTAAGCATTAAAGCCTGGCAGTAGCTGGCTTTAGCCATATCAAATTCACCTTGTGCTTGAAGTGCACTGCCCAGGTTGTTGTATGTATAAACATAAGTAGGGTCGAGCTCAATTGCGCGGCGACTACTTGTAATTGCTAGATCAAGTTGTCCCAGTTCTTTTTGGACGCCGCTCAAATTGCTGTAAGCTTCGGCAAAATCGGGTTTGTTTTTCAAGGCAAGGCTACAGTAGGTGGCAGCTTCTTCTAGCTGACCTAATTCCCTCAGCGTACCGCCGAGATTGCTGGCCGCTTCCGCGTAGGCCGGGTTGATTGCAAGCGCCCGGCGAAAGCTCGCCGCTGCTTCATCCCGTTTGCCGAGTTCTCGCAAAGTTCCACCCAAATTGTTGTGTGCCTCGGCGTAGTCGGGTTTGATCTCGACGGCGCGACGCCCGCTGATCACCGCCTCTTCCAGTCGGCCTAGTTTCTTTAGTATGACGCCTAGATTGTTGTGTGCGGCGATGTATAAAGGGTCTACTCGCAATGCATGGCGGAAGCAGTTTTCAGCTTCTGTGTACCGTTCCTGCTCAAGGAGCAAATTGCCCAGATTGTTGAGGGCGTCGAGGTAAGCCGGTTTTTGTTTGAGGGCATGTTTATAACAGACTTCCGCCTCGGCTAGGCGCCCCTGACTTCTCAGGTTGTTGCCCAGATTGCAATGAACTTCGGCATATGCAGGTTTGATTTGAAGTACGCGGCGATAACTGTTTTCCGCCTCTTTCAAGAGGCCGAGGTTATTGAGTGCGTTGCCTAGATTGTTGTGGGTGTCAATATCTGCTGGCAGAAGTTCGGCGGCTTTTTTCATCGGTGCTAAAGCCTCTGTGCTGCGTCCCATTTGCATCAAGGCAATGCCCAAGGCCTTCCACGCTAAACCGCTGAAGGGAAAGCGTTCGCTCAGCGATTGTGCGCTATCTGCGGTTTCAGGGTAGCGTCCCTTGGTCAGGAGTGCTGCCAGGATATTGATCTCTTTCGCGCTGGGTTGTTTCTTTGCTTTGCTGCTTGCATGTGTTTTTACTCTTGTGCTGGCGGGTGCTATATTTTCTTGTGTTGATATCGCTATGCGTGCCGCCAGTTTTTCTACGTCTTCACCTTCCAGCCCTTGTTGAATGGCAAGGGCGAGTATTTGTTCCGCTTCTTTGGCGTTGTTAGTCTGAATCAGCGCGTCGATGTAACTAATCCAGTATTGTCTTTGT